>Ga0182013_10000909_pt1 | contig 41039 bp, 25 predicted proteins | sample 612S2MmetaG_FD_120487 | JGI IMG/M metagenome (GOLD analysis project Ga0182013, IMG submission 120487) | Permafrost microbial communities from Stordalen Mire, Sweden - 612S2M metaG | ecosystem: Environmental > Terrestrial > Soil > Wetlands > Permafrost | place: Sweden: Stordalen | collected... | reverse complement strand
TGTCAACGCTTCGCCGCCGCCCTTGCGAGCGACTGCGCATGACTCGGGGCCACTGTGGTTCGCTATACCTTCAGTGCAGTGGACTTGCACCACTTACTCCTTGCCGGTCTCCCGGCGCACCCTCGATGCGGTTCTCCATTTCGCCGCGAGCGCAGTAGCGGTGCCGGTTCCGAAGGCCGCGCTCAAATCGTCACCGCCACCGTAAGTTGAACCGAAGCGGAGCAAAACTGCGCAAATGGCCAATGCGGCGCCTCTTCAGATACTGGGGCCGGCGAGCGAAGTCAAGGCAGCCAAACTGGCGGCCGTCCAACTCGACTTCATCGCGCGTTGCGCGCAATGAAGAAAGATGGCCTCCCACCAAGGCGCACAAGGCTGCGTTCGTCGATGTATCTGAACATCTGATCGAACAGGATCATCGCGGCATCAAGTCCGGAGCCGGCCTTGGCGAGGCACCGGACAAAATCAGAGCATTGATAGCAATCAAATTAGCGAAATCATATGTCAGCCTCTTGCATGCGCACAGGGTACTTAAGTGCGTTAGCTACAATCATCACATGGCCAGATCCGCCGATAGGAGGAGGAGGAGAGGAACTAGAAATCAGACGCCTTCGCGAAACAAAGCCGAGGATTCAAGCTGGGAGAATGCGGAATGGCCAGATTCAATGAAATTCAAGCGCGGAACAGATTGTTTTTTATCCCCCGACCCAATCAGGTGACAGGGTGGACTTACCCCCCCCATCGTCAACGGTTATTAACTTGCCTTGTTTGGACGTGGCTCGTTTTGCTGATATCTGGCCTTCCCGCGTCGAGTCATGCACAGAGCGTCGGCAGCGAAGACGGATCAATCGAGGGCTCCTTAACAGTGCTTAACGTGGTGCGTTGGAGCGGAAGCTTGCCTCAAGAGGCTGGACGTACCACCAAAGTGCTCTTTTCGCTCTATCAGGACAAGGCGGGCGGGCTTCCACTTTGGAGCGAGACACAGACGGTCAACATTAGTGCGGATGGACTCTACTCGGTGCTGCTCGGTTCAGCCAGCACGGAAGGTCTTCCGCAGGCACTGTTTCAGGGGGACGATGCCCGCTGGATCGAGGCACATTCAATCGATCCCCAGCCGCTCGATAGACTCAACTCGGAGCCCGTCGCGGAATCCGCTGCCACGTCCCTGCCATCCAGAAGCCTTTTGGCGCCTGTGCCCTATGCACTCAAATCTGTTGATGCCGAGACCCTGGCTGGGCGAGTAGCATCGGACTATGTAACCCGCGATGAGTTGCAATCGCTCATAACGACAGACCAGCAAACCGCCGCCAATGCGGCTCCCGTTCTCTCCATGCCCAGATCGCCGGCTGCCGGAGCTACGAACGCAGTCCCGGCTTCACCAATCCAAAATGTGATTTATTCGCTTCCTACATCTTCTCAGACTTTCGTAGTCCTTCCGAACGCCAGCAACGACCTTGCCGGCCCAATTAACTCAGCTCTGAACTCTTGCCTGCCACAGGGAGGGTGCAAGATTGAGATTGCCCCGTTGGCAGCACCCGCTATTTTGTCCTCGCCTGTCATCATCTCAAAGAACAACGTTTCGTTGGTCTGCGACTCGCCGGTAGCAATCGCCACCAGTTTTGCCCATACAGCTCTTTCACCAAATGGTTACTACTACAACCCAATCGATATTAGTGGGAACAACGTGGAAGTTGCCGGCTGCGCGCTGGACGGGACCAGCATTGGCATCACCGGTTTGGCTGCGATTCACGTATGGGGAGCCATGCACGTAAAGTTGCATGGGCTCTCGATCACCTCGTCCGTTGCCCCGCAGTTTCCAGCGCTGCTGGGAATCCGGGTGGAGGGAAGCTCCGCGCGGCCCTCTTCCTACGTCGATGTCTCCGATAATGCAGCGCAGGTACCATCCATCGCATATTCGGTCGGCGATAACTCGCAATATGTCACATTTCATGACAACTACAGTACTCACTCGAATCAATGCTTCGACTTTAACGGCTCTGGGGGCGGCACACTCGCTGACGCCTTTGGAATCGTGTTTCATGATAACTACTGCGTTGGAGACTTCTCTCCCTCTTACGTCGAATCTGCGAGAGATGTGCTGATTAGCAACAATACTTTCTGGCAGGACAGCACGGCTGGCCTGCCCACGCTTCGTGTACACAATACGTTAACCAAGAACGCGTACCTCCATGTCGTGGTTGATGGCAACACGTTTGTTGGCAACAACTCCAACACAACAGCAGCCGCCTTCTTTCAGAACGTTGGAGACTGGCAATTTATCAATAATCATGTCCGGGGCTATGGCGCCGACGGGTTGACCGTCGACTCGACATCCGGCACACCGCTGGATGGACTCATTGCCAATAATCAGTTTGTCGATAATGGTCAACTCGGAGCATCGGGAAAATACTGCGGAATCCGAATGCATCAGAGCACCGGAAATAATGTCGGCTACCTGAACATTACCGGAAATGCGTTCATAGATGACCAAGGTGCGGCAGCCACCGAGCTGTATCCGATTTGCTCAGATGGCGGACAGCAGCCATTCAATTTACTGTATTCGGGCAACTTCAATGCTACCCCGAATGCGCCATCTTTACCCAAGGGCTGTGTAAATTGTTCAGCTGGCACAAACACAGGCGGAAATGGGAGCCTGTAGGCGCAATGTGAAAAATGAGATCGCGTATCAATGTGAGCGAATGTATGAGACGCCGCCACTCCGCATTCGAATCACGGAGGCGACCGGTCGGATTGCGCAGATGTCTAGAGCCTCGGTTGGAGCGCATTCGGCAGTTCCATATTAAAAATGCCCTCCACCCCGCTCTTGACGGAGATTGGCATGCGATCCACTACTGAAGTCCTTTACTGAGTTCAGGAAAATCTACGCCAGAAAGAAAGCCCTGAGACTCCGCCGTCAGTTCTTTGTAAGTATCGGCTTTCGGCGCGCCCGTGTGAAGCCTTTCTACGCGGAAAAAGATTGGAACGAATCGCGTTCCTCGAGTAGCGAAATCAATCTTCCTGTTGAAGACGACATGTATTCCACCTTCATTCTCAAGGGACGATCGACAAACCGACGGACTGCAGTACGTGTTTCCCACCAAACTGTCTGTAATCCCATCGCTGTAGAATGCGGTATCGAAGAATACAGGCTGTCCCCCGGCCGTGACGAAGCTTTGTCTGGAAAGCATTTCCGTAGATTCCCCGTGGATCATCATACTGTTAAGCACGCTATGCTGTGACGGTGACAGCCATATGCCGACGGTTATCTCGCTCGATTCATCTTTTCTATATGCAGCGTTTTCCAGTACCGTGATACCCCTTAGTTGCTCCTGCCAGGTACGGGTCAGCCTGTAGTCGCCAAGTTGCTTTGGGATTCGGTCGTCTAGTTGCTTCGGCGTGAGGTCGCTTGGACGTGAGAACTCAGCCAGGCTCCCGCGATTGATTCGTGATGTGCGCACACCAAGGACGATGACGACAAGCACAAGGATGGCGAAAGCCGCAACCTTCCAATAGATGGTTCGTTGCTTTCCTGCGCCTGCTCCAATCGAGGCTCGGGACAACTGTGGATCGTCGGTTACGGATTCGTTGTCTTGTTTCCTGAGTACAATCCACAGAAAGAGAAACGCCGCCGAAAGGAACAGGCACGCGCCAACCGCGTAGTCAGCCTGCTTCGCTATGTGTTCAAGAGCGGGGTGTCCCACCGCGATCCGGTAATAGAGAACCAAAGCGCACAACCTGAGCAGGTTGAAGATATGGCCCAGAAGAACCGCGCCGAAAACATACAGAATCCATCGCCAGATCGAAACGCGTTTCAGATAACCGACGACCAGTGCTACATATCCCAAGGTGACAGCGCCCCGCATCCCATCGCATCCCGGAGCGATGAACATTCCAAAATCCGGTGTGAACATCAGCTTGAGCAGTTCCGGATTCGTTGGGGGAAAACCAATCAGCGCAGCGAAAGAACGCGCGATATGTGCGGAGAGGCCCTGAAGCGGAAGGTCTAAGAAATAGACAAGCAGGCCCGGCACTGGCTGCAGGCATAGAAGCAGAGCAAGTGGGAACCACGCCTGCCGCCATACGCGAATCCCGGCAAAGAGCAGCAGGACGCCACTGGCATAGAGGTAAATAGGAAGCGCATGGGAAAATAGACTCACCGTCAGAAGTCCGGTGTCCCAGGAGAACAGCATCTCCCACGAGAAAACGATCGAAAGGAAGGCTAGCGCTACCGGCAACAGCCCCCACCATGTGCCTCGCAGTTCCCACCCTCTTTGCCGCCATACGCGCAAGACCAGCACGATACTGGCAGGCAAAATCAGCATTCCGATAGACCGCAATGGGTCGCCTGTCCAAATGTCCCATAGAGCGACCAGTTGCCGAAACAACCCCAGAGAACCAAAGGCAACCAGCGAAACAAGGACAACCCAGAAAAGCGCATTGCTGTCGGCCGCTTTCAGCGGACCGACTCCGAGACGCTTTCCAAGAATAGCGAAGAACGTTGAGGATGAACTTGTCTTGGCATAGACAGAAGCCGAACTACCGGTTGCATTCATAGCGACACTTCCCGAGCCTTAGATTGGCGGCCAATTCCTGAACACCATGGATCAGTTGACGGTGGAAGTTTTCCCGCATGATTCCCTTCCAGCATCTGCATGCACACACAATGCGCACCACCACATCTCTGCAACAGATTATATGAACCATGAGGCGGGGCTCCGCTTATCCGGCACATAGAGCCAAAATTCATAGAAACGTAATGAAATAGGGTCGGCATGTTGGATTGCACGTGAGCCGGCTTGCCCGAAATTTGAATCCGCAGAGTTGTTCGCGTGGTGCGACGGTGTGGATCCTGTCTGGCGACCTCCGGCAGCACTCCCGGCGCCCTGCCGAAGGAGAGTTCGTGGGGCGCCCATTAGAAGAAGTCCATCTCAACGGAGAATATTGATCGCGGCAGAACCCAGGGCGAGCTGCGAGAATACCTGGGTCCAATCCAGCAGGCCGCGCAGCGTGTTGGGGCGCAATGTCTTATCTGGCACAACAATCGTGTCCCCAGGGTTCAGGCGTATTCTCTCGAACGAGTTGCTCCACAGGCTGCTGCCTTGCTCGATTGCGCGGCTGACCACCGAGCCATCGGCGCGGATGACAAACGCGTGTCTCCTGTCCGCATTGCGGTTCGGGCCACCAGCTAATTGCAGGTAGTGGCTCACCGATCGACCCGACTGATAAAGGAATGAATTCTGGTCGTATACTGCACCCACCACGTTGACCGTTGCCGGCGCGTATGGCACTACAAACTTGTCCCCATTCTCGAGACTGATTGCAGGTACATCCTCCAGGAGGGCCGCCCGGGCTCGAAACTGCAGAACGATGCGTCCTGTCGCCCGAATCTGGCTGAGACGGGAGAGCAGTTCCTGCGTGACTGCACGGGAAGATGATACGTCGGAGGCGGTGTTTGCCGACAAACCTCCGGAAATAGCCAAAGCCTGCGTGCCGCGATCAGCTTCCATTCTTACACTGCGCACATATTCGTCGAGTCTCTGCTGCTGCATCAATCGATTCGATTCGCGCGTGAACTCCGACCCATAGAGATATGCCCTCTGGGTGAAACCTCCGGCACGGCGCGCCACATCGCGCAATGTCTCGCCCGGGAGAACGCTGTAGATGCCGGCGTGGACAAACTCGCCTTCCATGTCCACATATTTCGTTTGCTCGTCAAGCGGCACACGAATGTCGGCTTGCGAAAAGATCGTGATGGCGTCGCCCGGTTGAAGAGTCAGATCCTGACTCGCGTCATGACTGAGCACCAGCTTACCCAGATCGAACGGAATCAGCGATGTCTTTAATGTCTCCGGGGCAAGACGCTCAATCACCGCGTAGTCCCAATTGATCTCCGGCGCCGATAGTCGCACATCGGTGCGCTTGGACTGTCCCGCTCCGCCTGGGACAGGGGTGTGCGTGAGTTGAGACGCAACCGATTGTGTGTTTCCCGTCTGGCTCACGCTGGATTCCTGCCGGGTAGTCGATGTCAATGCAGACGCCAGAGTCGCTTGCGGTGCAGAAATAATGGACTCGAACTCCGGCACCGGCAAACCAAGATCGCTGCGCTTCCACCAGTAGTCCCTGCTCTCCAGGGAATCCCGATCTGGAATCAAATCGCTGATACGCATTCCCTGCCGCCAGCTAAATCGGCCGGGATTGGCCACATTTCCACGCAGTGTCACTGTCTTCCGGTACGCAGGGAAGATCGGATAGATGCGAAGAATGTCGCCATCGTTGAGCGAAACAGCCAGGCCACTGGAATCGAGCCCAAACTCCATTGCCTGGCGACGCTGATCCTTCCCTATGCGCTCCAGCGAGATGCGCGCGCTGGAGGCCATCGCCGTTGTCTTGCCGGCCATTTCAATGAGATCGCCAATGGTCTCGCCCTCGCGCAGTTCATAGATGCCCGGACTACGAATACTGCCCGTAATAGCAACTTGAGGCCCGGCCGCAGGAATGTTCAAAACTTCTTCCGGCAAGAGCCGGACGTCTTGAGATTTGTCGCCACGAACGAGTAGCGCGTACAAATCGAAATCGGCGACGGTTTTTCCATCTCTGTTCAATCGAATGTGGCGAAGCGAACCCTGCGGAGATGGACCGCCACTCGCGAACAAAGTATCAACCAGTGAGCTGAGCGAGCTGACAGTATAAACACCCGGACGCCTTGCTTGTCCGGTGATATATATCTGCATCGAACGAGTCTGCCCAACGTCTACTGAAAGATCGAAATTGCGGTAGATCCTGCTAACGGCCGCGCGCAGATGTTGATCAAGGTCAGAGAATCGCAGTCCGGCAACATGAACGATGCCAACCTGCGGAATGAAAATGTCACCCGATCGGTCCACGCGCAGATTTCCACTATAGGTAATCTGTCCCCAGATCCTGACTCGTAACTCGTCGTCCGGTCCCATAACATACTCAGAGGTAACTGGGGTCAAGTTACTGGGGGAAAAGGTTGACGGTACAGTTTGAAAGAGACTGGCTCCAAAAATGGCGAGCTGTTGCCCGGTGGTGGCGGCCACGAACTCCTGAAACTCAGTTTGCGAATCTGCCGCAGATGCCTGGTCTTGCACCGGAACTACAGCCCTGCCTTCGAGAGGAGCGTTCTCCAATTCTGAATCGCTCGTTATTCCAGTGGATCTGGCGGATGCCACCCCGGGCACCACGCGAGGAACCAAACCCGCGCCCTGTGAACACCCCTCGGTCGTGGTCGAAAGCGTGTCCCCGCAGTCCACCGAAGAACCCCGCTGCGAATCGACTGATTGGTCAGGGACCGGACTTTGGGGATACACTGCCGGAGAAACGGTAAGTAGCAGCAGTGCTAAGTACGAGGTTATGTTACTTGGCATACGAATGTCCGATTATCCCACACACTAACATCCAGTGGCAACCCTGGCGCTCCGCAATGCGACTTGCGGATTCCTAGACCGAGAGAGTGTGAGTACCACCCTCTTTCGGATATCTCAACTGCCACCTCGTCACACGTATCGGCATTTCGTACATGCCTTGGCCGCAGCGCTCGGAAAACCCGGCGAGCAGGAAACAAAGGCATTCCATCTCGTAAGTTACATCGGCACAACTTCTGTACTTCAGCGGGTACTGGAACCTCTTTCTTAGCGAGCGCCAGCTCGGGAAAGCACGGCAGGAACCGTCCGGATGAAGATTTCGAGGTCCGCGATAAGGCTCCACGAACTTACGTACAATGCGTCTAGTCTTGCCCGCTTCTCATAACCGACCTCGCTCCTTCCAGAGACCTGCCACAGCCCGGACAATCCCGGCGTAGCGGCTAGATAGAAGGGCAACAGATCGCCATAATAACCGGCCTCCGCCTCAATGATGGGCCGCGGGCCTACGAGAGACATCTCCCCGCGAAGTACGTTCACAAGTTGAGGAAGCTCATCCAGGCTCCATGTGCGCACAAATCTACCCACGGAGGTGATCCGCGGATCGGCGATATTTTTGTTCATTCTGAATTGCGGTAGCTCTCCATCCCCGCGCGGACTCTCTATGCGCTCGCATTCCCTACTGCTACGGCGCATGGAACGGAACTTCCAAATCCGGAAAAGACGGCCATCGCGGCCAATCCGCTGTTCACGATAAAAGACTGGCCCATCGGAGTCCATCACAATTGCTGCCGCAATTACGAGACCGGGAATTACGAATGCGACAATCATGATCAGTGCGCAAATTAAATCGAGAGCTCGTTTTATGTACTGATAGTGCCAGGAATTCACAGCCGCCACTGCTCGTGTCGGGTAGCGCGCCTGCCATGACTTTTTGATTGCGAGCACGTCGCTCTCAGCAGTCAGCATAAAGTCTTCGTACACGTCGCCACGGTCAGCGATTCCCACACATTCCTCCCTGTGCAATGACGTTCTAATCGCGGAGTCTGCTTACTTTGAGTGAATCGGGAAGCTTGGTTACAGCGGCATGGAAGTTGAATCTCGGGCCCGTTTTGAATGCCAGACGAGAAAGCATCTTGGGTACTGTTCGGGCAAAGAAAGCATTAGAATTCTGAGTCGCGCTAGGGCCGAGAGACGACTGAACTATTATTCGCACACTGTGTCTCGATTTAGGAATTAAGAGTTCGTTTATGAGTCACTATTTACTGACTTTTCACACGAGAGTTCCCCTCACGCTCGCTGATTCTTCACCAAGAAAAGCACTCGCACTTTACGTTTAGAACGGGGAAATTCATGAAGAATTCACACTTCGCGTAGCCGAAGGCGAATTAGGATAGGCGACATTTGGCAGGTACATCAAACCGCTCTTCCCTGTGGGGTTCTGGATGAGCATTCGACGGAGAGGTTGCCTCTATTCTTCACCTCGTGCCTCATTAACAGCCTTTGTGGCCTGCTGGGTGCGCTCGGATGCACAACTCTTTTAGATCATCGGGCTAATGCGCAAAGCGCATCAGACAATCTGAGCGAATACTGAATCTGCACTATTTGTATCTCGCTTTATGACTCCATATCTCGAATGAGTTAACTGTTTCTCACTATGACGACACAGTCAACCTTCAAGTTTCTACTCAACAATGCTGTGCCTCCAACCTTCTTTTGATTATTCATTAAACACGCGAATATTAGGAGTTCTCTGGCATAGACGCTCTAAGCGAATCGGCTATTAGCGCTTATAGAATAGAATCGACGTGGAGGATGAAGCGGGATGGGATGGGAAGAGGGCAGTGAACATATCCAAGCCAGACAAACAGAGAATTCGTCCGCGCAGGAAGTGCGCTTTATGGAATTGTTCATTATTCTTTGGAATCGTCGTCCGTTCATCTTCTGGTTTACGCTCGGCGCGGCATTAGTAATCGCGGTTACAGTGTATGCGATCCCAAAACAGTATGAATCGTCGGCGCTCATTTTGCCGCCTGGTCAGAATGCCTCGGTAGGCACCGCCCTTCTGGGCCAGCTTGCCGGCTCCGGGGTCTTGGCGCCCGTTGCAGGCGAAAGCCTGAGTATTTTGAACAAGAACCCTAGTGATTTGTATGTTGCGCTCTTTCGCAGTCGGACCCTGGAAGACGCCGTCATCCAGCGCTTCGGACTTGAAGCAAGGTATGGCACCAAGCGGTTGTCCGCTACTCGCGACGTCCTTCAGGCGCATTCTAAGGTCGTACTTGGGACCAAGGACGGGCTCATTACCCTCACCGTGACAGATCGGGATCCGAAACAGGCTGCAGAGATCGCTAACGGCTACGTCGATGAGCTTCGCATCCTTACCACTAACCTGGCAATCACCGAGGCATCGCAGCGGCGCTTGTTCTTCAAGCAGCAACTGCTGGTAGCAAATGACGACTTAACGGCCGCGGAGGAGGCGATGAAACGCACCCAACAAAGCACGGGCGTATTAGAGATCGACAGCCAGGCAAAGTCCCTCATCGAAGCCGCCGCGACGCTGCGTGGCCAGATTGCAGCGAAAGAGGTCCAACTCCAGGCCATGCGCTCCTATGCCACTAGTGATAACCCGCAAATGATTGTCGCCGAACAGGAGCTTGGGGCGCTCAAAGATCAACTCGGCAAACTCGCCGGGACCGATAGTAACTCAAGCTCTGACATTATCGTGCCTAAGGGCAACATTCCTCAGGCTGGAATGGAATACTTCCGCAAACTGCGCGACGTGAAATATTACGAGACCATCTCTGAACTCATCTCCAGACAACTGGAGATGGCTAAGCTCGATGAGGCGCACCAAGGCCTGATCATTCAAGAAATTGATCCGGCTGTTCCTCCGGACGAGCCGTCTTTCCCAAAGCGCATGATTATGATCCTGGTCGGGATACCTCTCGGCTTCCTGGCCGCCTGCGGATGGTGTATCTTCGCCGAGGGAATGAAGCGTCGAAGAGGTATCCGTGCCGAACCCCTGCCCCCCGAAACTCCACGCATCGCGCCTTTGTAGCCTGATCTGCGCGCCGCACCTGCCATTGCAACGGTGAGCGCATGCCCTGTCAATACGTAGTAAGCGCACGGGCCACGCATTCAACTGAGAACTTCGCCTCCTGAGGGGTCGTGTTCATGCCAACAAATATTGCAACTCCGAAAGAAGCGCATCTGGCGAAGAACATTCTGTGGCTGTACGCTCTACAGGGGATGAATTATCTGATACCGATCATGCTCCTGCCCTATCTGGTTCGCGTGCTCGGAGTCGGTCAATATGGCCTGGTGGCATTCTCCCAGGCGATTGCACAATATTTCACCATTGCCACCGATTACGGTTTTAACTTCACGGCGACGAGGCAGATTGCGCTCCATCGCCACGACCCTGCAGCGGTATCCCGCATTTTCTACAGCGTGATCGGGATTAAAATCGTGTTGGTCACGATTGGCGCGGCGTTGATGTTGGGGGCCATCGCATTCATACCTAGACTAAGGACCGATGGCGGAATCTATCTTGCCGCGTATCTTGCCGTGGTCGGCAGCGCGCTGTTCCCGGTATGGCTTTTTCAGGGGATGGAGCGCATGCAGTTCATCTCGATTATCAGTGGTGCTTCCAAGCTGGTGGCGGCAGGCTCGATCTTTCTGCTGGTGCGGGGTCCGCAGCATACTTTTCGCGCCACGCTCCTGCAGTCTGCGGGATTCCTGATCGCTGGGCTGATCGGGCTCGGGATCTCCATGAGATATTATGCCCCGAGGATACAGATTCCCAAGCGCCGGGATCTGCTGCTGATGTTTACCGAGGGATGGCATGTCTTCCTTTCCACCGCATCCATTACGCTCAACACGAATACCAATACGTTCCTGGTCGGATTAATTGCCGGCAACGTCCAGGCAGGCTATTTCAGTCTTGCCGACAAAATGATTCGCGCAGTTACGGGGTTGATCTTTCCTTTTCTGCAGGCGGGTTATCCGCACATCGTACGACTCATTCAGGTGTCGCGCGAGCGCGCCCTACTGTTCTTCCAGCGAACAGTTTCCTGGGGCGTGGCTGCGGGCCTGGTCCTTGCTCCGGTGCTCTTTTTCTTTGCCAGTCCGATCGCCACGCTTGCCCTCGGCCGCGGAGCTGGCGGGGTGGCTCCGGTACTTCGCGTGGTGTCGCTATTCCCCGTGCTCGCGGTAGTCACGGCAAGCATGGGAATGCTGCTTTTCATCCCATTCGGCCTTGAGAAACTTTACTCCCGACTGGTACTGGCAGCGGGCATTGCCAATGTAGTGCTGTGCTTCATTCTGATTCCGCCGCTGGGCGCCGCAGGAGCAGCAACTGCAATGTTGCTCATGGAGACCGTGCTTCTGATAGGCGGATGGTACTTGCTTCGTCGCAACGGAATCGGTTCTCTGTTTACATTGAAGCTTCCCGAGTTTGAGGCAAACAACTGAGCACCATAGGGACCGCACATTGTAATGATCAAGATATTAAGAGGGACGTTGATCAATCAGCTACGAATGATTCGGGACCGTATCGTCCTTGAACGGATTGCCGCGCGATATGAAGACTGCAGGATCGATCCCCGCGCTGTGATACGCATTCGAAGACATTGCCGCGTGGAGCTCGGCAAGCATGTAACGATTGGAGCCTACACCATCATATCCATCGATCCGGAAGGAGTTACCTGTGACGGGGATGGCGCCGTGCTTCAGATTGGCGACTATACATACTTAGGCGAGCTCAATAATGTCCGTGTTGCCGGACTGACACGGATTGGAGCGAAGTGCCTTATTTCTCAGGGAGTTTCAATTATTGGCTCAAACCACTCCTTCGTTCCGGATTTTCCTATCACGGAGCAGCCGTCAAGAACAGATAAGCTCGGCGTATTGATTGGAGATGACGTTTGGATTGGCGCGAACTCGACCATTCTCCCCGGTGTAACGATCGGAAGCGGATCCATTGTCGCTGCCGGAAGCGTAGTAACAAGAAACGTTCCTTCGAACGTGATCGTCGCAGGCGCGCCAGCAAAGGTCATCAGGGAACGCAAATGAACCCGCATAGTGACACGTGCATAAGTGAGCCGATCATCTTTGTGGATGATGCGCACACTTATGGTGGAGCACAAATCGCTCTTGGCTGGGCTATTCGCGCGCTCCTGCGCTACCGCCCCGACCGTGCAATAGTCTGCGTATGTACCCCTGCCTCGCGCGAGACGATTCAGCGGTTTACAGGAGAAGACAAGAATTTGAACTTTGTCGACTGCCCTCCCGCGCTGCCACTGAATATATTCGCCTTTCCGCTGCGATTGTTGTCGTTTTATAGACTGCTCGCTCCCCTGGCGCGCCAAGGAAATCGAGTCTGGTGGTTCAATCTTGCTGGAATCGAATTCTGCCTCGCGCCATTGCTCGTTCTCAAGCTCTGGGGCCTGCGCCCTGTAGCATGGTTGCATAACGGCGAGACATTCCGGTTCTACAACGCGAACGGATCGTTACAGCGAAGGCTGATCAGCCGAATTCGGGACGCGGCCGCCCGGTTTGTCTTCCCGCTCTACCTGCGAATCGTTACTCCGAGCCATGCCACCGAGGGCGCGCTTAAAAGCCGCCTGCGACGGGGACTGAGGCTCTCCACCGGATTCCTCTATCCCATTGTGGCTGTACCGCCGAAAGAGGAGACGCGGCAGAACTCACTTGCCGGCAGCACCTTGCAGCTTTGGATAATTGGGCGCGTGGAATACGTTCATAAGAACAACATTGCGGCGGTTGAGATTATGAAACGCCTTCGGGAACGGAATGTTTCAGTATGTTTAAGTGTGGTGGGTGAGGGTCCAGACCTGGAGCACCTGAAAAGATCCGTCAGGGTTTTCAAGCTTGGGGAGTGGGTCGCCTTCCATGGCTGGCAGTCAAATCCTTGGACGTTGATTCCGAAAGAAGCGATCGTTCTGCTGCCTTCGCACTACGAAGGAATGCCGCTAGTGGCGACGGAGGCGATGATGCGCGGTATCCGGATTGTTACAAGTCCACTAGCAGTGTTTTACGAAGGTGTTCCGCACGAAATGATTGCGAGGGCGTTCTCCACAGAGGCGTTTATGGAAAAGATCGCCGACGTCTCCAGCATGGATGACACACGGGTTCGCTCACTTTATTCAGAAGCCTTAATGAAATTTTCAGAAAATTCGTTTGTAACAAAATTCGAATCTCTATCGCTAGCCGGATGTTCGACCGAGGCCGGCCGTAAGGATAACCATTCGGGCAGAGGACATGTTTAGTGCTATCTGACTCCATCGCGCGTATGGTGTTTCGCAGCTTCCGCGGAAAAGAGATCAGCATTTCTTCGGAGCTTTCGTCCGGCCGCGTGCTCGCTCATCTTGTGCAAAAGGGGCTTGGCCCCTTCCTGCGCGGAATGACCGTGAAGCCGTTTCTAGGAAGTTCGACAGGGGCCTTTTTCCTGGGGCGGGGCTGCCAGCTGCTTTGCGAGAGCAAGTTGAGAGTCGGAAGAAACGTCTACATCGGAGCCTACAGTTACCTCGATTGCATGTCCGTAGGCGGAGTTACTCTCGGAAACAACGTGACCATCCGGGAGGGCTGCTGGCTGCAGCTGACCAGCAGTTATGGCAATCCCGGGACGAGCATCATGATCGGCAACAGCGTCTACATCGGGCCCAGGGCAATCCTCGGCGCAGCCGCGCCGCTCACGATCGGGGACCGCTGCCAGTTCGGCGCCAACGTCTCACTGGTAGCCGAGAATCACCAATTTGACGGAGCAGGTGACATATTCGAGCAGGGCGTGACCCGGAAGGGTATTGATATCGGCAAAGATGTCTGGATGGGCAACAATGTGACCGTCCTCGATGGCGTCATCATTGGAGATGGCGCCGTGATTGGGGCCGGAACCGTAGTAACCAGATCGGTGCCGGCGCGCGCAGTTGTTGTCGGCGTGCCGGGCAGGGTGATCAAGACGCGATGACGAAACACTCCAGGTTGGGCGATCATGTGCTGTACTTCATACTCCTCTGGTGTGTCTTCTCTTTCAAGGTATTGATCGGCGGGGTGGAAGAGGCGGGGCTGCGTGTCGATGACCTGCTGCTCATCGTGGCTTCTGTTGTGCTGATTCTGCGCCGGGATCTCTTCCGCATTCCCCGGTCAAGCGCGATGAACTTCTACCTGGTTTATGTGCTCATCAACTTCTCCTCTGCAGCCTGGAATGCGAAGATGGGGCGGGTGGAGTTTATCTATTCCACAATCTTCTCAGTGCGCCTGGCGGAGTATCTCGAGTTCTATTACCTTGGCTACGCGCTGATGGAAAGCGGCGTCGATGTTTGGCGCGGGCTGAGGGTGTATTTTTATGTGCTTTGCGCGGTCGTGCCGCTGCAGATGATTCACGCGATCCCCGTAGCCAACAAGTTCAACGCCGCCCGCGCCAGCGGCAACACCAATGGACCGTATGAGCTGGCCGTGGTCGCGGCTTTCTTTATGTGCTATTTCGGCTATCGGCAGCAGAAGCGGCCGGAGGCAGGGGCGTCCTTTGCAATCCTGTTGCTGACGGCGTCGCGCAGCACACTGGCCGGTACGATCATGAGCTTATCATGGCGCCAGCTGAAGGGCAGAATGAAGAAATTGAACTTGCTGGTTGTGGGCTCGGCAATGCTGCTTGCCACCGTCATTGCAAGCGTCATTATTCTGCCGCCACTATGCGGCAATACCGCATTGCTCCCTTCAGGCGTGACCGCAAATTCCTCGACACAGGGGTCAGTTCGCGCGCGCTTTCAAAGCGCCGTTACCCTCGTCAGCTCCGAAGATGTACATGACTTGCTTTTTACAGACCCGCTTCCGGTGTACCAGAATAGCCAGGATTACATCTCCGGCATGTTCATCGAATCACTTACGCTGGCCGTGGATGTCGATGCAGATCGAAGTGGAACGCTTCGCATCTTCCGTTGGGCCAGCCTAATCAAATCCGCCATGGCCCATTCTGATTCGATCATGATCGGAATGGGTCCATCTTTCGGTTCAGCGGCTGTTGACGGGAATTTTGTACGAATATTTATTGAGACGGGAGTTATCGGACTGCTGGTGTTCCTCATTTTCTTGCGCTCTTTGATGCAGGGTAAGAATGACCGGTCAGGGGCTTTTCGCGAATTTGTTCTCATTTTGGTGATAACTGCCTGCTTTATTGATATCTTTACCAGTTATAAAACAATGCTTTTGTTTTGGCTTTGGCACGGAATGAACGAATACGAGGCGAGGCAGCGAAGCAATGCGAGTAGCTTATCCAATGCGGGTTGATGCGCTAGATAAGCCCGGGGGAGACGTGCTCCAGGTGATGCGCTACATCGAAGAGGGCAAAAAGCCTGACGCGGATGGGCAGCCCCGCTTCGAGGGAAGCATACTCGGCACGCTCAGCGCGGATCTATCTTGCTTCGACCTTGTTCACCTTACGAATATTGACCGCCCTGTTGATACATATCCGTCTTTTATTGCGGCCAACGCCGCGCACAAGCCAATTCTCATTTCGCCGATTCACCACTCCTACGAAGAGATTGAACGCTACGAACGTCTGGGAAGAGATGGCGGAGTGAGCGCGATTTCGGGAATGCTAACTTTCCAGCAGTTGGAATACTTGCGCAGCATGGTGCGTTCGTTCGAATACCCGGTCCTGGCGTCCGCTGTGTTGCGCATGACGCTAAGTGGAATGCGTAAAGCGCAGCGCGAGGTGCTGACAGGCGCCCGCCGGATTCTTGTACTTGGGGAGAAAGAGAAAAACGATATACTTCATGACTTTGGCGAGATTCCGGAGGAGCGATTCGTCACGCTCAGATCCGGATTTGAGTCATTCGCAGACGGATTGGCGACTTCACCCTCGCGCGACATAGAGGTGTGCGTAGTGGGAAGGATTGAAGCCCGGAAGAACCAGGTCTCCATCCTGCGCGTGTTGAATCGCATTGGCGTCAGCGGGGTCTTTGTCGGTGGTGAGAACCCGAAGCACATGCGATACTGCCAACGCTTCCGTGAGTTGATCTCGAAGTCGCGTAGCCGGTATCTCGGCCAGCTCTCGCATGAGAAGACATTGGCCCTTATGAGTCGTGCTCGATTGCACGTTTCAGCCAGCTGGTTTGAAGTGTCGTCCCTGGTTGATCTGGAGGCTTACGGGGCGGGATGTGGGATCGTCTCCTCACAATGCGGAGGAACGCGGGAGATCCTCGGAGACGCGGCAGAGTACGTCGATCCAGGCTCAGAGAAGAGTATTGAAGATGGTATCGATCGTATGCTTGCTAGGGTCAAGCGAGGAAATAGTGAATGGGGTGAGCAGGGGCCGCAGGCCTCGATGCTCAATACCTGGAGCAAAGTCGGGGACGAACTGGAGCAGATCTATCGAGAGGCTTTGGATGCGCACCGGCGCGGTCTAACGCAAGCTTAGGCGTTTACCAATTGAGATTCATAATCCGCAGTCTGAACACGCGATGGTTAAGAGAACAAGATCTATCGCACCGGAGCAATGAAATGGAAATTCGCTACCGCGACGTCGCAGAGTTTGAGGGCTGGGACAGTTTCCCTTCCTTCATTGAGGAACTCGCTGGGGCTCACTCATTGTATCGAGTTTGTGAGGTCGGAGCCGGCGCCAATCCGGCGCTCAGCCCGCAATTCGTGCAGGACCATGGACTACTCTACCGTGCCATCGACAAAAGCGAAACAGAAATAGGCAAGTCAGAGATGAACGGGATGTCCGTATTTGACATCTGTTCCGCGAATAGCAAATTGCCGGGCGCGCCTTATGATCTTATCTGCAGTCGGATGACCGCGGAGCATTTTGAAGAACCGCGACATGCCTACGCTAATATGTTCATGTCTCTCGCCCCGGGTGGATTATGCGTGCATTCCTTTGCGACGCTTTATTCGGTGCCTTTTCTCCTGAATAAGCTCCTCCCCTCCGTCATTTCAGATACCGTCCTGAATACCGTATCGCCGAGGGATCGCGATGCGCACGATAAGTTCAAAGCATACTACCGTTATTGTCGGGGGCCGCTTAAGAGCCAGACCGCGTTCTTTGAAACAATTGGATTTGAGATACTGGAATACCGTGGTTATTTCGGACACAATTACTATCATCTCAAGCTCCCGCTTCTTCATCTCATGGAGAGGAAGGAGACTCAGATATTATTGAGGACGCCGGCCGCATGCCTTACGACTTATTCGACGGTTGTCTTACAACGTCCGGTGCTAAGTACCTGACTTACAGATCTTGGATCGATTCATTCTCCGGCCGGAACGCATGGCCATAGGTCGCTCCATTCCGGCCGAGACGCACAACATGATCCGCTGCGCTTGCTTGAAAGCAGCATATGCCCTCCGGCATATTCAGGAATTCGAATCAAAAGGACCGCCTCAATCGTGATCATGAATGTGATTGTCCCTACGTTGAATGCGGCCGGAAACTGGCCATTATTCGCCCAGGGGTTGCTCGCCTGCGCTGCGCCGGAGCAAGTATTGATCATCGACTCGGAGTCAACAGACAGCACCGTAGAACTGGCGCGGGCGGCGGGTTTCCTGGTGCACTCGATACCACGGGCAAAATTCAACCACGGCGGCACGCGGCAGTTGGCGGCAGAGATGCTACCGAGCGCCGAAATCCTGGTGTATATGACACAGGATGCGATTCTCGATGGTCCAAATGCGCTGACTAATTTGCTCGCTGCGTTCGATGACCCTCAGGTCGCTGCGGCATACGGTCGGCAATTGCCCAGGCCCGAGGCGAAGGCGATCGAAGCACATGTGCGCATTTTCAACTATCCGGCGGTTTCTGAGGTGCGGTCTCTGGCGAACCGCGAACGGTTGGGAATCAAAACTATCTTCCTCTCTAACTCGCTGTCGGCGTACCGGCACTCTGAACTGGAAAGTGTGGGGGGATTCCCTGCAAACTTGATCATCGGCGAGGACACAGTTACCGCAGCCCGCCTGCTTTTGGCAGGCCATAAGATTGCGTATGTTGCAGATGCATGCGCATACCACAGCCACCCGTATACGCTGGCGCAGGAATTCAAACGCTACTTTGATACAGGTGTACTGCATAGCCGGGAACGATGGATGATAGACGAGTTTGGCCGGGCCGGTGGAGAGGGTCAGCGTTTTGTGCTCTCCGAATTGAGTTACCTGCGACAGGAGGCTCCCTGGCAGATTCCCCCGGCGCTCGCGCGCACCCTCGTCAAGTTTCTCGGTTACCGGATCGGCCTGATGGAAAGCTGGTTCTCGCCGAAGCTTAAACGCCGGCTGAGTATGCACCCTGTGTTCTGGACGGATCCGATTCAGAAATGAAAGCCCGCCCCGGGGTATGCGGACTTAAAAGCAGAACTTCCTTGCATCGCAAAATCGCTTTCCTGCTTGAACCGAACTCGTTAGCCTTCACCTTCTTTTCGGTACTCGAACCAGTGCCCTCCTCCCGATTCAATGAAGGCGGTTGCACTTTGGCTCGGTGAAGTTGATTGATTTCTCTATGCGAGGAGTTCGTGCAGTTTCAACTGCTTCTTCGCGCAAACCGGCGACTGCTTGCGTCAATCTGCTCGTTTCGCGCACAGTCGGCTCGTCGCGGAAGATCTGTAGCGTTCTCTTTTTAAGGAAGCAACGCCGGACCTATAAGTGGCGTATTCACCGGAGCGGCGAGGCCGATGAACTCCGTAATAGTCCCCTGTCGTCCAGCGGCCGGGATGGTCGCGAAGTTCGTTATCCAGACGTTTCCGCTGGCATCGACAGCAATGGCGTACGGCTCCACGAGGTTGGCATCGGCTCCGAAGCCTGTGGACGGAGAAAGAGCCGTGCCGCGGCTGGCGCTGCCAGCGCCGGCCAGTTCTGTGAATGATCCTCCGTGATAGTTGGAGACCCACACAGTGCCGTTGCCATCCACGGCGACCGCGCCAGGACTGTCGAGCCCTCCACCGGCATAGCCCGAAGAGATCACAATTCCCGCGTTCGAAACCAAACTCACGGTGTTGCCGCTGTAGTTGGCTGACCAGACGTTGCCGCTAGAATCAATTGCCAATCCCGCAGCCTCATCGCAACAAACGATCGGCGTGAATTGTGTTCCATCACCAGAAATCTTTGTGATTGTGCTCGTGGAATCGCTCGCAACCCATACGTTATGGCTGGCATCCACCGCAATCGCATCGGGGAACTCGATGGAGCTTGAAGTCAAGCCGCAAGTGCTGCCATTGCAGTCGCCGGGCGCGGGGGTTCCGCTGCTGGTGAGATGCGTAACGGAGGAGTTCCCATAATTGGCAACCCAAATGGAACCATCGGTGTCCGCCGCTAGCGCCTGAGGATAGTAGATTCCGCCAGCATCGTAGCCGAGCGAACCCGATAGCGGCTGGCCGTTGTTCGCAAACTCTGAAACCGTTCCAAGATTGTTATTAATCCCTGGGACTTCATTGTTGGCGACCCAAACATTTCCACTATTGTCGATGGTCAGCCCGTAGGATTCATTCAGGCCAGACCCGGTAATGCCGGAGGAGAATAACGGCAAGCCCGCCGCATCGAACGCGGAAAGTGCGCCGTAGTAATCCGCCGTCCAAACATTGCCCGCCGCGTCGACCCCGATCGCTGTCGGACCGTCGAGTCCGCCACCGCTCAATGTGATGTACAGCGTCCAGTCATCAGGCACAGTCGTCAGCGCTGGCTCGAAAGGCACCATCGCAGTGGGGATATCGAACAGATTGGTTCTGATCGTCGTCGCAGGCCCCGGATTCCGGGCGAGATCAAGGATGGCCTGCAACGTATCGGTCGGGGCAATAGAGGTTAAAGAGGGCGTGGTATCGGTGAACAACTTGCCGCAGCTGCTGCCGTCTCCCGCGACGCCGCCTGTTGAGTTCACGCATGCAGCCAGAATATTCGCCAGTGTGTTCAGCCGTTTTTGCGGCGCAACCGCAGTTGCCGTGCCGGCGAGCGCTTTGCCTGTGGAAGTCTGCACAAGGCTGTTCACGGTGACGAACGCGTTCTTCAGACCGGTGTAGTCGCAGGTGCTTGCGCCGGTGCTCAGCCAATTTTTTGCGGCAGTGCAGGATGGGCCGCTAGCTGGAATGCCGAGATTCACTTGCGTTCCCGCTGTGGGGGCGCTCACTGAGTAGCCCATGAATGGCGCCAGCGCATACGCCGAAGCAACAGTGGTCACCTCGTTGACCCACACAAAAGTGGAGGAGGTGATGTTTTCGCACGATCCCAGCGCAGTCATCAGGGCGATGTTTGGATTTGTCTGCCCGCCGCTGTTGCCCGGATTGCCTCCGGTGGTAAAAACGTAGACCTGGTCGCCGGGCGCGGCGGGGCATGTCCAATCTCCGGTAATGTTGAAATCACCATTTGAATCGGTTGTCACATAGCCGCCGGAGGTGGTCAACAGGGACGTGGGAGTAGAGGCGTAGCCGCTTTTACCGGCCGCGAACAGATACACTTTCGTCCCAACGATCGGCTGCTGGGCTCCATGAACCCTGCCTGCGATTGCCGGCCCCAGAGTCTCAGGACCACCTGATCCGAACAGGCTGCTGGTTCCCGCGGACCCGCAGCCCTCAATGACAAGGCTGGCAATCAGCAATAGACAAAGATCAGAGTGCCTCACGTTTCGCATCCTTCCGGGTAGCAAGATGGAATGTATAACTCCAGAATTGTTGAGGTTCGTCTCGATTTCCCAGCGGCGTCTCCGTGGGAGAAGGCGCCCGGAATTCTTCGCCGACTTCCCGAGTGCGTCATTTCGCGTGGCGAACCTTATCGAGCGGTTCGGACCTCAGGGCTAGTTACTGCGGTCAGGGCTAATTACTGGCTTGCGCCGGCGCGGGCGAATCGATTGGAGGCTCAACCCAATCCGGTTTCAACCTGCCTTTAATCCAGCCGGACAACCCGTGTGCGTGCCACTCTTCAATGTGTGCTGCTTCGTCTTCGTACTTGAGCACATCGGCTCCTTCAGGAGCCGCCTTGAGCATGGCATTGCGCGCCGACGCCGGCGTTGTCGGATCGTCGAGAACGTATTCGATGCGCACTTTCCGCGATTTCAATTGCGGCAAATACGTCAATGGGTCAAGGTTCGCGACCTTGCCCAGGAATTGCGGAGTGAGATAATTGGCCCGATCCTCCTGGGGGATCGCCGGGGATTCTTTCAGCCAGTCCGGCCAATCGCCCCAGAGGTCGTAGAGATCGAGCGTCGTAATGCGGGGATCGGCGGCGGCGGCGAGTACCGCTATGGAGGCTCCGGAGCCCTGGGCAAACATGCCCACGTGGCTTACGTCAATATCTCCGCGGGAGTCGAGATAATTGAGGATCATCTGCACATCGTGCGTGGAGGCTCCCAGCCCTTCCTGAAGTTCGCTGAAAAACCACGCTTTCAACGGCCGCGGCGCACGAATACGATCCCCGCTCACCGCCGAGATAAAGCCAACCGCGGCGAAGCCGCCCCGGGTCATGCGCTTGCACCAGCTCTCATTGCGGAAGCGCTCGGTGTCATTGGAATAGTCGTAGAGATAGAGGATTGCGGGGGGCTTCTCCACTCCTTTGGGAAGGACTACGTAGAGATCGATGGGGTCATTGGGCCGCCATTGGACGCGCAGCAACTCCTCGGTATAACCTTCCTTGTCCCACAGAGAAATGCGCGTCACGCTCACACGCGACATATCCAGGCCGCTCGTGGCCAGCGGCAATGCAGACCAGTCTTCCTTCTTTTGAGCCGGGGTGGTCGCCGCGGACGGGGAGCCGGAAACCGCGGGATTGGCATCGGGTGCGGAAGACGTTTGTTGTGCGGGAAGCGAAGCGGCGGCTACCAGTAGCAGCGGCAAAAGGATGAATCTACGATGCATGATGTTCTCTCGGAGGGCTACAAAGTGAATTCAGCGACGCTTTAGTATCACTCACTGCTGTTAATGGATGGTGAAGCCGGAGGATAAACCGGCACAAACCAAAAGGGCAGGCCGCGCTGATTGGCGCGGCCTGCCCAGAGTGCGCTGCCGGATTGCGGCAGCACAAGCTAAGTTCGAGTTTAGCGGCGATGATTGATCTCGCCGACTTCCTTGACGCCGAGACCGCTCTGGAAGTCAGTCTCATAGTCCTTGTCGCCGGCGATGGTGTAGACCACGCCGCCTACATCACCACCGCATTCGAGAGCAGCATGGCTACCCGTGGTAGGACCCGTGCCGTTGGCCACGCCGCAGGAGAACGAGGTGCCGGGAGGCGTGAAGTGCGAGCGGACGACGACCGAGTTCCAGGCCGGATTGACGCTGCTGGTGACCGGGACGAAGTCCGGTGGGTGCAGGGCATCGACCGAGGCGCCCAGGGCGACGTAGTTTTGGGCAGCCGTGGCCACGCCTTGAGCGGCAGTACAGGATGCGGTGCCGCTGCCGATGCAGACGAGGCGAAGGAACGACCAAATGGGATAGCTGCCGTCGATAATGTGGGTGAAGGTGACGTTGGAGAGGGGTGCTCCACCCTTGCCCGTCGGGGTCGGAATGGTGCCGCCCGTATAGCTGGCTTGCAGTGGGTCGACGCCATCGACCTGCAGGTACCGGGCGTCGGTTTTATAGTTCGCAACTGTTCCGGAATAGGCGTTCTGGAAGTTCGGGGCGCTCCAGAAGGACCAGCCGAGGATCGGGCCAGCAGGAAGAGCGGCGGTGCCACCTGATTCTGAGCCGGTGCCAAAGATTACGTTTTCCATTTCGCCAGTGCCGATGACGCGCTCGCGGGCGCCTGTGAATCCGCCAGCAGCCTTTGTAGTGAGGATCAACGGATTCTTGTTCACCGAGGAACCAGTGCAATTCCTCTGGGCTGCTTGCTGGTTCGAACCCACGTCGATCGATGTGTCATTCGTCAGGGTGTTGGGAACGTTGTACTCCATGGTGTTGTAGGTACCCGAAAGGGGCTCGCGGACGAGGACGGTGATGCCCTCAGAGGTTCCGCTTGCGTTCGGGAAATCCCCCGTGCGGGCGTAGGTTCCATCCAGGATGTTGGCCAGGACGCCGCTGGTAACGTTGGTGATGTTCGTGTCGGCAAAGCCTGCTGCGCCTGCGCCCAGCGCGGTTCCGTCGACCTGGTTCACATGCACAACGACCGGCGCCGCGCCAAAACGGAAGACCGAGTAGGAACTGGGAAGGGTGAAGTTGGTTACGTTGAACGGACTGCCGGTAAAGGCGCTCTTGATCTGGACCAGGCTGGTGCCTGAAGTTTCAAACCCATATCCCAGTCCAAGATACTGGCTGCCGGCAACCGCGGTGTTGCAACCCGTGCCGCCGACGCGCAGGGTGGCAAACGCCGCGTCTTCGGGACGGATATCCGTTCCGGCTACCGTCTGCACCGAGCCGGCTGTCAAGAGATTCGAGATCGCTGTGGGAAGGCTGCAGGTCTCGACCGGCGCGGTAGGATTCGCTGTTGTGTCCCAGCCGGTGGCCGAGCAGGTAGAGGTATAGGCCAACTTCGCGGTTGCCGCGAATGATGCGCCCAGCGTAATGGTGGAAGCGTTGAAGAGAAGGCGGTTGCCGACGACTGAGTCGGTCTGCTCATAGGTGTAAACCACCGGGCTATTGCCGGGGGTTGAGCAATCGGTGACTCCCGAGGTGGTGGTATCGATCGACCACGCCACCCAGGATTGCCCGTTCTCAGTCACGCCCGTCGAACCATCTACCGCGGAGAGTCCTGTGGTTGCTCCGCTCTTGGCCGTCCAGAGACACTGGAATGTATCTCCGCCGGGGATCGTGGCTGCGAGCTGCGATGCCGCGCCCTCTCCACCCTCGAGGTAGACGGCGGACGAGCCGGCTCCGTTGAAAGGCCAAGTGGCCTGTGCGTTAGAACTGGACACCACGCCCAATTGCGCGGCGCCAAGGACGATTAAAACTCTCAAGAGATTGTGCATAACAACTCCACTCCCTGTTCTTTGAGGCAGGCTGGGACTTCCGCCTGCGGGTTTTCTGCCGTGGGATGCGGCGCTCGAGGGAACAAACCCTGTTGAGCGCCGCCCCGAAGGAGTTGACTTGAAACTTGGATTTACGGCAACGCGGCGAACGAGTTGTACTGGGCCGCGAGCGCCTTCGGCGTGACCGTTGGTGCGCCCATGCCGACGAACTCGATGAAGACCTGGCTTGCTTCGGATTGATCGCCCTGGCCATTCAGGACCCAGACGTTCCCCGATCCGTCGACGGCGGTGCCGGCTATGCTGTAGTTTCCGTAGGTGGCGTTCGCAACCAGATACTCGTTGTTCTCGCCATCAGAGCCTCCGAAGCCACCCGATACGCCTACACCCTGGTAGCCGTAGGTAGGCGGGGAGATGGTCTTGCCGGCATTTGCGCCCGTGGTGGCCACTTCGTCAATATGGCCTTCAGGGCTGGTTTCAGAGGTGCCAAGAACCGGTGTCCAGAGGTTTCCGAGGCCGTCGATAGCGATAGAACCGAAATTCGTGCTGGCGTAGCAGCCGCCGGTGATGTTGTATGTCCCAGTGGAGGTACCGCTATCCTTGAAGATGTTGCCCGTGAGACAGCCGTATACGTTGCCGGAGGCGTCAATCGCCAGTTCGCCTTCGTCAGAGTCAGCGAAGGTGTGAACAAGTGCGCCCGTGGAGGCGGTCAGTTCGCGGGTGCCTGCAAATGTGGAGAAGAAGATGTGGCCGTTGGCATCGAGAGAGATGCCGCTGTACCCATCGGTAGCGGTGCCCGCGGCTGCGCTTGTGTTGGACCATACCTCATGGCTGCCCTGGTACTCAGCCGCGGCTGCGCCGCTGCCCGAGTAGCCAGAGATAAAAAGGTTGTCGGAGTGATCCACGGCAATGGCGAAGTAGCCGGCGCCGGTAACTGCGGCATCGGTCGTAACATTAGCCAGCACACTCGATCCGCTCTGGCTGATGCCCGCGATCGAAGCATCCCCGAAATTGCCGAAGTAGATGTTTCCGGCAGTGTCGATGGAAGGATCGGAATACGGGAAGTTCGCGTTGGTCTGATAAGCGCCCCAGCTAGAGGCAGTGGTGTTCGGCGAGATGGGCGCGCCTTGGTTGGTGATGCCAACGATGCCGCCGTTATTGGTGTTTTGATCTGCCGTGCTTGTCGCCCAGATGTTGCCCTGCTGGTCAATGGCCATGCCCTCAAGGACGGCCGCCTGGGTGGCGCCGCTGGGAATCGGAGTTCCTGAGTCGGGGTCAACGTTGGTCGCGCCACCGGAGGTATATCCCAACGCAATCGCCCAGTCATTCGGCTTGGCAGTTAACGGGGCTGGGGTATTGAAGGGCGGATTCTTGCTGGCGAGACCGTAGAAAGCGGTGCCGTTGGCCCCTGCAATGAAGGGCGACTGTGCCAGATTCAGGAAGGCCTGCAGCGTGTCCGTGGGCGAAGAGCTGGTTGATGCGGGAGTTGTAACGCCGAAGAGCGTGCCGCAGTTGCTGCCGTCATTCGCGGCGCCGCCGGTCGAGTTGACGCAGGATGACAGAATGTTGGCCAGCGTATTGACGCGGGCTGAGGGCGAGTAGCTGTCGTTGCCGGCGGTGATGCCGGCCGCTGAATACGAGGGAACCTTGAAGGTGGCCGGGACCAGGCCAGTGGCGATGTTCACCAGGTTCGGTACGGTGGCCATGGCGTTCTTGAGACCGACATAGTTGCAGGTGCTGGGACCGGTGCTGGTCCACTTGCCGGCTACGTTGCAGGACGAGCCGCTGGTGGGAATGCCGAGGAAGGGGGTCGTGCCCGCTGCGGGGGCTGCCGCCGGAGGAGCGTCAATCGCCGACGCGTTGCCGCTGGTGTTGTAAGTGAGGAAGCCGGCCAGCGAATAAACCGATGCCACGGTGGTTACTTCATCCACGTTGACGAAAGAGGGGTAGGTGGAGGCGTGGCAGGAGCCCAGAGCCGCGAGCTGCGCGAGATTCGGATTTACCGTTCCGCCAGAGTTGCCCGGATTGCCGCCCGTGGCGAGAATGAAGACCAGGTCTCCAGGAGCCGCGGGGCAGGTGAAGGCCGGCAGGCTGAAGCTGCCCCCGCCGTCAGTCGTGGTCGTGGACAGTTGTGTGGGCGCGGTGCCGTAGCCGGAGGTGCTAGCCGCGTAGAGAGTGACGGTGGCGTTGGTGACAGGTTGCTGGCCGCCGTAAACCGTGCCCTTGATGCCGCTGGCCGCAGTGTCGATCGGGTCGGTGCTGCCTGCAAAACTGCCGTTGGCGCCGCAACCAGCCAGGAACAGGCTGGAAGCGCTAAGAAGAATTGCCAGACCTGACAGCATTCGCTGACTTTTAGCCCTGCCGCAGGCCGCTGTTGTTACCACACAAGAACGTGACATAGGAATCTCCTCATGCAAGGTTGTTGTCGAAACTGGACGAAGAAGCGGACTGCGCCACGAGGCTGTCCAACAAAATTTGAGTGATACCCGATATGACGGGTGAGGGCATTGCTTTTCAACTAGCAATGCAGAATGTTTTGGAAGTTTCAGAAGACCCCGGTGATGTGGTTGAAGTCCGGCGGCCCTGATTGGGCGCGCGGCCGAAGACTCCGCGCGTACTGCTCATTTCTATAATGAATAGGGCGCTGGTACGTTACGTCGTTATTAAATTCGTGTTATTTGCGAGCGTTTCTAAAAAGCGTGGTTTCATGCGCTTATTACGCGGCTATTTTGTACTGGCAGCACAGCCTGCCAAGCGGGCGCACGAATGCAAGAGAAGATTTCAACATGAAATCAGCTCGCAACATGCAATGCAATCCGCGTACGTTTCCTGTGTTTAATTGGACTGGAGGAGATAGATTCCCCAAGCCTGGTTCGGAGTGCCTATGAGGTCCACACCTAAGACAAAGATCGCGTTCGTACCGCCGAGTTGGCCGGCAATAACTACGGCTGGAAAATTGTAAGTGGCGTCCAGCTCATTGCCGGCGAATTGCGTTCCGAAATAGACTGTGGCTGCTGGATAGAGGCCATTGTTATTCGGATCCTGGGCGCCGAGATCAATCGCCACATCGCAGTTGCCGAATCCTCCGTTGGCTTGCGCCCCGGTCGATCCCGGGTTGTTGCCGGTGAAATCTCCTCCGTAAATCATGGTGCTGGTTTGGGTGGTGATGGTAGTGCAATTCTTCGGCAATGTGCTGAACCCGAATGAGGCGACGTAAGAGGACCAGTCGTTGTTGCCGGAACCGCTTCCATAGAAGAAGCCCTGGTACTGCGCGCCGACCAGAGTCGAGGTGCTGAGAGCACTGGAAGGTTTGGGGAGGCCGATGGCTCCGGTACCGGCCCCGAGCAGGTTTTCGTAGAGGGGAAGGGCAGCGTTGGACTGAGTGTTTTCGCCGTCGGCGGCATTGCTCTCCACCAGCAGTCCCGTGGGGCCGATGGCGACCACGGCCACGGGCGGTGCATCGGTACCGGGTCCGGGATCGGTGACGCTCAGGTTGCCAGGGACGATGGTGGTGTGGCCGTAGTACCCTGCTGTACAGGCTCCGGTCATTGGCGAAGTCACGGTATACGGCGTCACGGGCGCGCTGAACGGTCCCAATTGCGTTGTGGACAAGTTGGGCGCCGCGTATTGCTGAATGTTATTGAAGGTGACAGTGCTGTCGCTGCCGCTGACGTCCACGCTGCCGTAGAGAGCCTCCTGCGTGGGATCCCAGGTATACGTTTGTGCTACGCCCTGCTCCTCAGGAAAGGGGGCAGGAAGCGTGATGAACTGATAGGTCTGCGCCGTTTTGAAGTCAGGACAGGTTGAGGCGGCCACGATGGGCTCGACGGGTTCGCCTACGAGCTGGACCAAGCCTCCGGCCTGATTGGGCAGTTGGATGGCCCAACTGCCGGTCTGCGCGGGGCTGTAAGTTGTGATTTGTCCATTGGCATATTCGTAATTCCCATCGAGTGAAAGAAGACCTCGCGCCAGTTCCGCGGTTGTCCCCGCGTAATAAGTGCGAGCGCCTTGCTGCAATCCCTGATCTACCTGGCCGATGTAGTAGGTTGATTTTGAAAAGGTCTGCGCGGCGTCGTCGATCTGGTACGCGAACAATGCATAGCCTGGGCTGCCATCCTCGCCATTGTCTCCGACCATATAGGAAGCCATGTAGGTCTGCGGGGGGTCTGAATGCGTGGTTGAGGTACTCGCCGCGGTCGATCCCGAGCTGCAGCCGGAAAGGAGCACTCCCAGAATGAGTAATGCCGGAGGCGCAATGAACCTCAACGTAATGTTCATCCGCCCGATTGCGATCGCAGGCTTTTCAATGAATGTCATAGCTCCTCCTAAAAAGCCATCTTCAGAGCGAATTGCATGATGCGAGGATCGTGCGCGTCCACCGGATGCAGGAAGGAGTTGCCGGTCAGGCAGCCGGACGCTCCGGCGGAGTACTGGATGGCGATGTCGCCATAACAATTAATGACGTTATTGCCGGTATTTCCAGGATGCGAAGTATCGTAAATCCGGAACTGGGTGTGGTTGAAAATATTGAAGCTCTCTGCTCTGAATTCGATGTCGTTCTTGTCGCCAAAAGGCTTGAAGTGCTTGATCAGCGTCATGTTGAAATTGGTGCGCGACGGATTGCGGAGGTAATTGCGCCCCGAGTTGCCGAAGGTCAATCCTTGCGGCGCGGTGAAGGCTCCGGGATTTAACAGCAACGGACCTACGTTCTGGACGCCGATCGGCACATATGGCCTTTGTCCACGCACGCTGGCGCCGGGCATTCGATCTGCATAAGAGCCAACACCAAGGCCGTCACCCACCCCTGCGTTATCCGTAGTGCCCGTGCCGTCGCCGCCGCCGCCGTTGATTACGCTGAAGGGCGTTCCGGTAGAGAAGATTGTGATGCCGGTGAACTGCCAGCCATCGAGCCATGTCTTGAGGGCGTGACCCGCGGTCCAGACTGGCGCGTCAGCCGACTCATTTCCGCCGGCCAAAGGATGAGAGAAACCTTCGAGCAGCTTTACAAAGGGGAGATCGTAGATATAGTTCACATTCAACTGCTGACGCTGATCGAAGTCCGAGCTTGCATGGTTGGAGTGAATATCGAGCGAGTTGGCGAAGTTCGCCGACGAGCGGTCCGAGGAGTCATCGAGAGAGTGGCTGTAGGTGTAGGCGACACCAAGCGTCAATGAGCCAGTGGCACGTCGGAGCGTTGCCTGCAGCGCGTTGTATTCGGAATCGGCAACGTTGTTGACCGAAATGATATTGCTGAATCCGGGATAAGGCCGCACGTTGTCGGCGCTGATTCCCAAAGGAAGACTGTTGGGGACGGCGAATCCGACGTTTCCCGTGCAGGCTACAACGATGTTCTGATATCCGGGCGAATTTGGCACAATGATGGATGAACCGGTGATACCACCCGGAGGCGGAGGGTTTGTTGCGTTAACACCCGAGGTGGAAAAATATCCGTAATCAGCCCCGCTGGAGCACACCGACGCAGTAATCGGCTGCCCGGGCAGGAACGGATTCAGGCCAGAGCTGAGCGGAGTTAATTGGTTCTGATCGCGCACGGCAGTCAGGTGCGTGCCTTTTGTACCAACATAAGCCGCCTGCGCGACCAGGCCTTTGCTGAGGTCTCGCTGGATGCTGAAACTCCACTGCTGCGTGTTGGTGTAGATAGCCTTTGTGGGGATCGAAGTCACATTGAGCGGATATGTTGTTCCGCCTGCGAAGGTGGGAAGGGTTCCGCATTGCGTCGTTCCCTGCTGGCAGGCGAAACCAATGGCGTTGTAGGCCCCAACGCTTCCGTTCGCGGCGTTGCCGTTAGCCGGTGATGCGGGAACATTCGATTGCGTCTCGCTGAGAACCAGGGGCGCGCTTCCGGTCAGTGATCCCACATTCGCTTCATAGCCGGTGCCATGTTCCCAAAACAGCCCAAAGCCGCCGCGAATCGCAGTTTTTCCGTCGCCGAAGGGATCCCATGAGAAGCCGAAACGCGGGGAGGGTTGGAAGAGCGAATTGCTCATGCAGCCGGATGGGACACCGTTCGCGCCGCAATGCACCAAGCCATTCGTGATGACTGGATCGAGATTGCTCACATTCAATGGGACAGGACTCGCGGTGGCCGTCTGGACGAGAAAACCATAATTGGGGTCAACCTGGATGGACCCACCGAGCGATGGGTTGTAGTCTTCCGGTCTCCAGTCATAGCCCGAGTTTTTTGGGTTATACCATGCGCCGAAAAGACTGGCGCGGAATCCGACATTCAACGTCAAATGCGGCAGTATCTGCCAGTCGTCCTGAAGGTAGAATTCCCCGATCTTATAACGGGTGTAGTATCTGCCTTGCGCGCTATCCTGCGTAAAGCTCTTGATTGCAGTTTGGGTAAGTCCTTGTACCAGATTCCCGTTCTGACTGTTGGTTGGCTCGACGCCCGGACCGGCCAGGAAATCGGCGAAAGCATTGCCCGATGTGAACCTCGACTGCTGATTGCTAAAGGTGAGCAAGCCCTGGAGGTCGCCGGAGTCTGCGCCGCTCACGGAGCTCTGCGCATTTTGCTGCACGTAGAGCGCTTGCGCGCCGAACTGCAGATTATGTTTTCCTACAATCTTGTTGGCGTCGTCCCGAAGCGCAAATGTCGGGTTGGACTGATTCCAGGGCGCGTAGCCGGTATCGGCTGCAAAGCCATGACCGCCGAAGGATCCGTTGGTCCCCTGAAAGATCAACCCCGGAATCTTCCCTCCGCCGAATCCGTTGGCGAAGATGTAACCCATGGGGCATTCGGTCAGCGTTTGCGTTGCCCCTTGCGTCGGCGGCTGGCCGGTAACCAGGCTGCACAAAGGCGCGCCGGAAATTGGAGCGGCGCTCGCCACGTTCGGCTGGTTCATGGTGACGGTCGCAGATGCATTGTCGAGGATCGCGGGGCGACTCAGCGATGCAACGCCAGGCCCGGCTTGCGGTTCAAGCGTAATGTGCTGGACCGCATAACTGGCGTCTATTGTATTGAGGAACCCGTGCGGCAGAGACTGTGTGAGTTTAAGCACCATGTCCTGGCCCGGCCCGCTGAGGGTGTTTTCGACAGTGGGAAAACTGTTCTGAACAATGCCCCATTGAGGAGTCAGGGTCACCGTGTCCCAGGCATCGTGGACGTAACGGAAGGCCAGCACCTCTGAGTTGGTAAGGCTGTGATCGACCCGAAATAGCTCTTCCCTCCAGTGTGTCGGCGGCGAAACCGACGCGACATAGCAACGGTCGAACGGCGTTGAATTAGTGCTGTTACATCCGTTTACCGAATTCGGCGCGGGGACGAGGCCGCTGTTCAGTATCCCCAGGCTCGTGTAACTCGCAGTGATTGTCCTCTGTGGTATGTTGTTTCCCACATCCGCATTTCTTGGGCAGTCCGGGTTCGCGGTAGCGTTGAGAGTATCCGGTACCCCAGGTAGCACCACCGGGCATACGTCGGTGAAATCACCCGACCTCTCGGCCATCGTCGGTACAGCCTGGTTGTAGTCCACCGGCGTCTTTTCACGCCGTATCTCCTCCGAAAAGAAAAAGAAAGTCTTCGATACGGCTCTGTTGTAGATGTGAGGAATAAACAGCGGTCCGCCAATGGTTCCCCCGAAGTCCTGGCGGCGATAGAGCGGAGTGCGGTATTTCAATTTGCCGGTGTAACCGAGAGGTTCCGGGTCGGGCTGGTCGAAATAGTTGCGCGCATTGAAGATTTCATTGCGCAGGAACTCGTACGCACTGCCATGAAACTTGTCGGTCCCGGATTTGGTCGTGATCAGGATGCTACCCGAAGCACTCTTGCCGTACATGGCGCTATAGTTCGAAGTGAGAACCTGCATCTGCTCAATGGCGTCCAGGCTGGGGTAGACCATGAGCGGCTCACCCTGTCCGCGACTCGCGTTGATGCTGGTATTCAGAACATCGCTGCCATCGACCTCGAACGTGTTGTATTCAACGCGCCCACCATTGACGCTGAATTTGGCGCTTCCGGCAATGCCAACCTTTTTCTCATCCTGACCTGACTGATCGCTTACACCGGGAGATGTGGATAACAGATCAGCGAAGTTGCGCCCATTCAGACCAAGTCCCTTCACCTGACTTTCCGGCAATGTGGTCGATATCGATGCCCCACCCAGATCTATCTCCGGTGCGTTGGAATCCCCCGTAACTGTTACTGATTCGCCCGGCGCACCTTCGACGGTAAGCTTGGGGCTGAATTCGGATGCCTGGCCCTCGGCAAGAGAGATTTTTGGACTGGTCGCAGGAGTAAAGGCGGGAGAGGTGATGGTCACCACGTAAGTTCCAGCCGGAAGGGACTGCACAGAATAGGAACCATCTGCGCCCGACGTTGTTTCCGTTTTGGCGTTGGTGGCTTCGTTGACAACCGAAACAGTAGCTCCCTGAATCGCGTTTCCATCGGGGTCCGCAACCTTTCCGGAGATGCGCCCCGTCTGGGCATAGGCAAAAGTACCTCCAAGGAGCAGCAGTAGACAGATGGGGAACAAGCATCGAGCAATCGATCGGAGCATTCCTCTTCCTAACTTCGCGTTGTTATCGCGCATCATCATGAGCACCGACCTATTGAGGCAAGTAATAGCGGAACGACGTGAACCACATGTTGTCGATCGCCTTGGGCGAGAAACCAAGACCGGTAACGGGGCCGATCCCTTCCCACGTGTGCCGTACCTCGTACGAATACTGGATGCCCTGCTGGAACGTCCCGTGCGGTCCTTTGTAAAAGCGGTACCAATAGCCTAGCGTCCCTTCCTGGATGTTGCGATTGTCCGCGCTGCAATTGCTTGGGCCGCTGGCGAGGCCGCTCGAAGGCAGTGTTTCCACATAGCATCCGGAAACAACGTTGGTGGGTGCGCCATAGCCGCCGAGAATGGGCTGGCCCGTAGTGGTGTCTGCATAGCCGGTGTTGTAGAAGGCGCGCTTGACGTACTCTCCGCCGTAATAGGAATAGAGATCGAAGCGCGGCGTCGCATGATACTCGAGCGATCCCAAAGCAGAACCGCCGACCAGCAACTCGAGTGAGCCGTCGGGATGAGCGGTTGCATCGGGCAGCGTGCTGCTGCTGTAGCGTCCAATTCCATTGCCGGCGAGAATGTGCGCGTCTATATCCAGCTTCCGATCGAACACGGGCACCCGTCCGTTGAGGCCCAGACCGCCGCCGCCGGTCTTCGAGGTATATGCGCCCAGCGCGGATGTGGTCGGGGGTTGTGGTGCTGAAGGCGGCGGAGGGCCGTTCGGAAACACACGGTCGCGGAACAGGCGTCCAACGCCGAAGACCTCAAAGTGTCCCCAGCCGGGCTCAATTGCGATCTTCGCGATCAGGTCGGGCGCATAGTTAAAGCTGTAGTTCGCGGTCGAATTGTATAAGCCGCCACTTGTCCCGGCCTCCTGGTAGGCAATGGTGGGAAGGTTGTGTCCGCCGATATTCAGCGTCTGCGCTTCTTCCACCGAGGCGCCGAACCACAGCCCGTTTCCAAGCTTCTTGACGGTGCGAAAACCATACTGCCGTTCCCATGTGAAGCCAACGTTATACTGCGCGTCGATAGTAAGCGGTGTAGCCTCGGAGTTGTTGGCGAGGCCACTACGATACTCGGTGGCCAGCGACCACATCTGTCCCGCAGTCAAGGTGAACCCATGATTCAACTCTGCCTGAGCCCATACCTGGCGCTGGCGCAGGGTATAGCTGTTGCTCTGGTTGTCGTTGGAGGTCGTTCCGGAAGAAAGGAAATCGGCTTCGTAATAGCCACGCAGCGCGGTGGTGGCCAGCTTGCCTTCCGCCAGCAACGAGACGCGCGACTGACGGGCGCTGGCGTTGAACTCGGAAAGATTACCGGCCGTGGTTCCAGAGAACGGAATGGACGCGAAAGGGGTATTCACGTCAGAACTGGTGCCGCGCTGACGATCCACCGTTTCGCCGGCCACAAAACCGCCCGGCTTGAGCTCGATTCCCTTGAAGTGCAACGTTTCCGGATTCTCCAGCTTTTTGGTCTCGGCCTGAGTTTCTGTAACAGTCGCCGTCAGCGAGGTCGAAGCCGCTTTCAGCGCGCTGACATCGCTCTCGAGTGTGGTCTGGCTCGCTTCCGTGGCCGCCTTTGCTTCAGCAGCGGCAGCCTGCGCGGCGGCGGCATCTTTCCGAGCCTGTTCCAACTCCGCATCGCTCGTGGACAGCTTCTTTTCAAGATCGCTGAAACGGCGCTGAAGATCGTCGTACTTCTTGCTCAGATCGTCGAGCCGGTTGACCTTCTCTTCCAGCTGTTCGAGCTGGCGCGTCTCTTCTGCATTCTGCTTCGCCTTCGAAGACTTCGAAGTCGCCTGCTGATTGGTGTTGCTCTGCGCAGACGCTGCACAAACACTCAGCAGCAGAACACTTAAGATCTTTCTACCTGGATTCATTCGAACTCCTTTGGTGAAACTCCGAAAAAGACTGAGAAAGGCAGGATTTCCTTGCGAATAGCGGCGCGCTCTACTGCGTGCTTGTCGCGTTGTTAATAGTGAGTGTCAGGCTCGAGGATTGCGATGGGTCAGTGGTCGAACTCGCGTAGAGGGTAACTGTGCCGCCTTTGGGCGGAGCGGCCGGAGCGGTATAAAAGGTGACGTAACCTGTCCCGCTTGTTGCATAACTCGGCACCGGTCCGCTGATCGTGTGCAGAGGCGCGAACGTTCCGCACGAAGTATCCTCGGTCTGACCGGGAGGCAGCGGCGTCCCCGGGGGCAATGCGCTCTCGCAGGTGACGCTCCAATTTGCCCCAAGAAGGGCAATGTCGTGTGTGATCGTCACTTCCAAATAAGCGCCCTGTCCCGCGGTGACCGTGGTTAGCGCAGACTGGGCTACACCATTAGCGCTCGTGAAAGTAATGGCGCCGACCTGTGGCTTCGTGGTATCGGAGCATCCGGTTACCATCGCCGCAGCCACTGCGAGCAAGACAATTCCACGAATCTGCTGATATTTCATTCCCCGATCTCCTGTCCTATGTCCATATTCCCCTTCCGAATGCGCGGAAGCGCCGATAACAGAATCAGCCTCAATTGAGTTGGAGTGCCCGCAGGCCAAATCAGCAGATCGCTATCAAAACGGCGAGCGCCGCACTTGCACACTCATCTCTCACAATGCGGACAAGGACTGCACAAACTTGGCAGACCGCGCATCGTGCTTTGCTCACATACAACTGACGATTCCGATTCTTGCTGCTTTCGATTGTCGCAATTAACTTTTCGCACCGGCTCTCCGGAATTTCGTTCACGGCTTCGCTCCAAGCTTCTTGTTCTTGACACCGAGCGCAATCGGAGTAACAGCCGGCGTTGCGAGGCCAACGTATTCAGTGACTGTACCTCCCGCAAGCAGCACCCACAGGTTGCCCGCCCGATCCACGGCCTTATGTAGCGGACCGGCGGCAAGGCTAGGAGATTCATAACCCGCATAGAGATAATCGCCCAAGTCGCCGGCGTCGATTTCGGTTACATTCGGAGGAATGTTGTTCGACGTGCTTCCCGCATTAGCGATCCACACGTAGCCCGCTCCGTCGACAGCTACACCTTGTGGGGCGTAAATGGTGTCGAATGCGGGAGAGCCGCCTCCGGGACCGCCGGAAGGACAAGTGTACTGATAAAGAAGAAGAGTATTGGCCGGCTGCACCTTGCAGAATCCGCCTCCACCCTGGGCAATCGGAATCCATATGCCGCCGGAACCATCCGCCGCGATTTGCAAAGCGCCGTTCCCACCGATGGAAGTATTAACGATCACCTGCCCACTGGCGTCGCTCAGTTCCGCCACCGTGGCGCCCGACACCCACACGTTATCGGCACTGTCTACAGCGACAGCATTAATGCCTGTGACACCGCTATTGACATATCCATTCGCAGGTGAAAGCTCGACACCAAGATCGGTGTACTCGGCCACTCCGCCTCCGTTTGCGATCCACAGATCCCCGGCCGCGTCGAAGGCCATATCAGCACCACCGCCGGCGATCCCCTTGTACGGGCTCCACGGATACGGGGAGCCAAGATCGCTCAATTCCGTCAGTGTGTTGTTCCCGGAAATCCAGATGTTGCCCGTCGAATCGATTGCCATCGGGCCACCGCCGGCGGCGAATCCAGTGGCTGGGGAAAGCGCAGCTCCCTGATTGTTCCACTCGATGACCGTGCCCGCATTGCTGTCTGTGATCCAGAGGTTATCCGAAGCATCGACTGCGAAATAGTTGGCGGCGCTGGAGGGGGACAGTCCTCCGCCGCCTGTGAAATTCAGTGACAGGGAGAAGTCGTTCGGCGCTCTTTTAAGAATCGGCTGAAAAGGCGAGGCAAGAGAGATCAACGAGAAAAAACTCGGTGCCGCATCATAGCCACCATTAATGTCATACCCGAATCCCGACGTAGGATGTTGGGCGATATTAAACGCCGCTTGGAGAGTATCCTTCGGAGGGGCTGATCGGAAAAGAGAGTTATAACCCAGAGAATCGGTGTTTGCGAGCAGGTCCCCGCAGGCGCTACCGTCTCCCTCGCTGCCGCCTGACGTTGCCGTGCAGGCGTTCAGGATGTCCGCAAGAGTATTGACCTCAACATACGGTGCCGCGGCATTGCCGGCGGGGACGAAAAACCGGGCCTGCCCGGTCGAAATGTTCACGAGGCTATTCACGGTAGCGAAGGCGTCAGACAAACCACCCGTGTTGCCGCTGCTGGTGCCGAGATAAAGATAGCTGCTTTTTCCGGTGAGCGGGTCGTTGGCCGCAAAGGGAGCCAACGGCCAGACCGACGCCACAGTGGTCACTTCGTTCACAAAAAAGGCTTGTGAGCTGAGGTTGCCGCACGGCCCCAGGGCGGTCATCATCGCCAGGTCGGAGTTTGGCTGATTCGTGCCAACCGAACCGCCCGTCGCTACGACGTAAATCTGGCTGCTGGACTGCGCACAGCTATAGCCCGCCGGGATGGTGAAGTTGCCATTGCTGCCGGTGACGACTGAGGTTGTGCTGTTCGGCGAAGTCAGAGGATTTGCCGCCGAACCGTAGCCGATCGTCCCGGCCTCGAAGAGTTGCACTGCAGCCCCGACCACCGGTTGCGAGCCCGCCATCACAGTCCCATTCAGCGCCGGCCCTGTGCCCGCATTCGTGATGTTCACGGATGATGTTGCGGAGGTTGTGGGGTCGGCATGTGCGGTGGCAGTAATCGTCACGACGCCGCTTGATGGCGGCTCGATGGACGCCGTGTAAGGAATAGGAAGGCCGTTGGGCCAAGCTTTTACCGAAATCGCCGTCACTGGGGGAACTGCGGGTTCGAAAGGGGTTGTTGCTGTGGCCGGGATAGCGGGGATTGCGGGCTTGATTGTGAAATAGCCGCAATTAGTAGCGCAAAGCTGCCAGTCCACGCCCTCGTTTTGGGAATCGTTGCTTACCGCCGCGTTCACAGCGACGGTGGCGGCTGGCTGCAGCTGCGACGGAACCGGGGCAACGAATGCGATGGAAATTGTTGTGGCAGGCGTGATGGCAATTCCCTGCGACGTAACGCTGACGCTGGAGTCAGCAGTCGATGTGGCGACGAGCATCACAGTAGTACCGGTCGTGGTTGCAGGAGGAGCGGTATAAGTCGCTAATTGACCGCTTGGAGTTTTATAAGGCTGGATAGAGCCGCATCCCCCTGCCGCCGTGTTGCCGCATTTCAGTGTCCAGGTAACCCCACCCGGCGGAATGTCGTCGGTGACAGTGGCGCTCGCCGTAGTCTGGGCACCGGCAGTCAAGGATGCGGTCGGCGTCTGGGAGAAGGCGATTGTCGGAGCCTGAACAACAGTGATCAATGCCGTCGCCAATTGTGTTTGTTGAGACAAGGCCGCGGCGGTAAGCGTCACAGTGCCGCCACCACTCGGCATCGCCGCGGGTGCCGTGTACTGCACAGCTTGTCCACTTGACACCTGTGTCGTCGTCGAACCGGAAAACGATCCGCAATTGCCAGGACTGCCGCAGCTTAGTGTCAACTCGGCGCCACCCGAAGCGATTGAATTGGAAAGCGCGATCGTAAAGCGCGCCGCGCCGCCGGTGGGCAGAGTATCTGCGGTTGGCGTAACGCTGATAAGGGAGGGCAGAATCGTCAAAGTCGCAGTGCCGCTGATGCTCGGATCGCTTACGAGCGCGGCGGTTATCTGTACTGTGTTCCCGCTCGCTGGCATGGATGCGGGAGCAGTATAGGTATCGTCCTGGCCCCCTACACCGCTATTTGGAAAAGATCCGCATGCACTCGAACCGCACGCCGCGGTCCACTGGATTGCGTCGCCAGCCGTGCCGTTCAAAAGCTTTACTTGAAGATTCACCTTTCCACCCAGATCGACGGTAGCAGGCGGAGAAACAAAAGAGAGCGAAATAGGCTGCGCCACAACAGGAAGCGAAATACTGCTTGTTGCCGCAGGGTCACTCGCCACAGCTGCCGTTATCGTGACCGTGTTTCCGATGGGAATGATGGACGGCGCCGTAAACATGGAAGCTACGCCATCGGGTGTGTGCGCCGGCACCAGTGTGCCGCACGCGCCGCCCGTAACACTCCCTGTTACAGGGCTTCCACCGCAGGCCACCGTCCAATTCACTCCGGCGTTGGTCGTGTCCCCAACCGGAGTCATGTTGACTTGGACGATTGATCCGGCGCCGATGGACGAGATTTGACCCGAAGTCTTTTCGCTCGGGTCGGTAACCGAAATAGCGCCGGCCTTTACAAAGGAACCGCTTGAGCAGCCCGAAATGCCAAGCACGAAGGTCAGTGTAAGAAACCAGAGCCATAGACCTGGCGCGAAGGCTCCGTTTGGTTTTGCTTCGTCATTTCCGGCACCGCTCGATATGGCTGCGTCGCGGAGCCTTGCCCACCCGCACATGAAATGAGTCGCTCCGCTCTCAGAGCGTTCAGCCTGCGCTGAACGCGAGGATCGAGCGAGTGATGAAAGCATCGTATTTTGTCCTATTTCTTTCGTTCGGCTGCACTGTTCCGAAATGACGTTTACAAAAACACTTGACCATGACACATGGCTCACTGCCATCAACTGGGTCGGCGGGTCGTTTCCGGCAACTCATACAAACATGACACTCCATCAATCGCAAAAGTCAGCCAGACGCTCCAGGCTTCGCTGAACCAAAAAAGCTGCCCGCTGTGTACTGACGCCGAGGATCAAACCAATATCGTGATAGGACATTCCTTCAGCCCGGAATAAAAGGCCGTTCCGTTGCTGGGGAGTCAGATTCTGAATGGCGGCATTCAAGCAACTACGCATTTCCTGCTGGCAATATGCTTCTTCGGGATCGGGCTTTGGATCGACTTGCTCTCTTAGAAGTGGTGAATAGTTCTCGATACCCACCCCGCCGTCTCGATCGCAGTTCCGATAAACGTCCATGGCGAGATTGTGGGCGACACGAAACAGCCACCCCCGGGGGTTCTCGACCGCGGTTCCTGTGGAGAGGTCTCTCACCAACCGAAAAAAACCTTCCTGGATCACGTCTTCCGCTTCAAATGAAAATAAACCCAAAGTGGACAAGTACGCATAAAGCGAGGGACGGACGTCGACGTACAGTGTCATGATTCCCATTTGTTCATTTGGGTGGCGAACCTCCTGCCGCAGGAGACTCCCCGATTCCTCAGCGGAGAACGTCGCCGCTGGATCACACCTGGCAAAGCCTTCTACGCAGGGATCAAGCAAACCGCCCATGACAGCTTTCTCCCACACAAGTCTGCGCAGTCAATCGTTTTGGACCAGATTGAACAACGGGCGTAATGCCCGCTGTTCAACCATGCCAGAGGCCAATTAAATCGGTTCAGTGAACGAAGATTCGGGATGTCGATAACGAACCCAGCAACCCGAATGAACGCGACACAGCCGTTATTGCCGGGAGACTTTCGGGCAGTTCGGGCGTGCCAATTCAATCGGAGTTAGGATTTGGCGTTGTTGTTTGATCTGCCAGCCAAATAGCGACGACGAGCATATGCGCCGAAGGTAGCGAGAGATCCCACGAGACCGAGTATTGCGGTTGCGTTCTCGGGGGAGTCCTCACAGCCCGATTGGGCGTGCAGACGTAGAGACGTTGCGATCAGCACGATACCGACCGCGAGAATGAACTTCAAGCTCTTCATAACTTTCTCCTCTTGGCAATTTGGCCCATCGGCGGATCCAATTTCACCGGCCCAAGTTAAATTGCTGCGACCGACGGCCCCAACTCAGCGCAGCACAACCCCCGACCCAAATGGAAAGTAGCCCGACATGCCACTTTAGAGACGGCTTGGAACGGCATTTTTCAACTACCTGCAGAGAATTTATTTGAGAGGGCAGAAAAAAAACAAAGTTCGACTTTGTTGTGAATGCTCCTGGACTAAGGAAAAGCAATACCTGACCTATATCACACGTCTTAGACCGGATGAATTACACAAGCATTAAAATCGCGCAGCGGACACGTCGGTGTCCCCGGCGCTCCAGTTCGCGGTCGAGTCCATCGAGCACGATATTGCTTAGAAGGGGCGAGAGTACCCCTCGTACACAATCGATAACGCTTATCAGAATCCGGGGGGATGGGCGGAGGGTGGAGTTGGAGTCGCGGGTTGGGGAGTGGAGTTCCCCAAAGGAATTGAATGCCGAATGGTGATGGTATCGGTCGAAGGTCCGGCATTCGCTGACGCAACTGTTCCAGAGCGATTAACGGTAGTGTCCGGGATTCTGTGTAAACGCCGTTCCTGCTTGTTATCGTCCGGGCGGAATTTTCTTCCATTCCTATGCCCCGGATAGTTGGATTATTTGGCCGGATGCGGCTGCCGTCAAGGGC
>Ga0182013_10000908_pt1 | contig 41043 bp, 29 predicted proteins | sample 612S2MmetaG_FD_120487 | JGI IMG/M metagenome (GOLD analysis project Ga0182013, IMG submission 120487) | Permafrost microbial communities from Stordalen Mire, Sweden - 612S2M metaG | ecosystem: Environmental > Terrestrial > Soil > Wetlands > Permafrost | place: Sweden: Stordalen | collected... | reverse complement strand
TCAGTGGTCCGCAAGCGGCGATCGGCGCATCCTCTCCGCAATCAAACGCCATTTCCTTTCCTCACCTTACCCATACGTTCTGGGGCGCGAGGCATGCAGCATCGAAGCAATCCTCTGGACATACGAACGCGATAAAGATTCAACCCTCTTGAATCTTGCGCACGACATCTATCGTAAGTTCGAAACTTCATTCAAATTGAATGGCGTTTCCCCGGCGGCGTACTGCGACGGCAAACCGAGCGATGCTCATGGCGTGAGCTATAACGAGATGGCGAAACTGGGGGCTCTGCTGTACATGCAGACCGGCGAGAAGGATTATCTGAACGTCTCTGTGCAGGCGTATCGAAAGCTCGATGCATTCCATATGCTTGTTGACGGAGTCAACGTCTCCAGCGAGGAGATGCGGGAATTGACGCCACTCGAGTCCCACGAAACCTGCGATATCGCCGACTACACGTGGACCGTGGGCTACCTGTTAATGGCCACCGGCAACACAGACTATGCCGACAAGATTGAGCGTGCCTGCTTTAATGCCGCGCCGGGCGCGGTAACTGAAGACTTCAATTACCTCCAGTATTTCTCCTGCCCCAACCAGGTGATCGCCGCGCACAACACCAATCACAATGTGTATTTTCGCGGTGACCGGACGATGTCGTATGCGGCGGCCCATATCGCGGCATGCTGTTCAGGCAACGTGAATCGGATCATGCCCAACTTTGCATCGCGCCTTTGGCTGAAAGACAGGGACAATGGACTGGTTGCCGCGCTCTACGCGCCTTCGCAGGTGAAGCATCGCGTTGGAAAGCAAATGCAGGAAATCGTAATTACCGAGAAGACTCGCTACCCATTCTCCGATCGAATTGTATTCACAATGAATATGAAACAAGATTGCGAGTTCCCCTTCACGGTGCGGATACCGGGCTGGTGCAAGAACGCGAGCGTGATTGTAAACGATGAACCACTGAATCGGGAGCTGACGGAGGGCACCTATGTCAAAATCAATCGCAGGTTCCATGATGGCGACGAAGTCGTGGTGATCCTTCCGCAAGAGATTAAGACCAGCGACTGGCCCCTAAATGGAATTGCCCTTGAGAGAGGACCTCTCGTTTACTCCCTGAAGATTGATGAGGAATGGGAATCAACGACGGCATTGATGGAATCGATTGTGAAAGTCGTGGGAGTCTATAACCTGACTTCCCGGTACCCAGGCCTGCTGGGACGGAATGCTTACCCCAGGAGTCCCTGGAATTATGCACTGGACATCAATTCTGAGAGCGCCGGAAGCGCCACGAAGGTGACTGAAAACGAGTGGCACGAAGACGCGCCGTGGAGCTCAAAGGAACCTCCAATGCAACTCCAGGTTCCCGCTCGGCGAGTGATCGGATGGGATTTGGATCGGCCCAGCGAAATCACTGTCGAGGGCGGCATTGATGATCCCGGCCTTGCGGCGAAGGAATACGACACGAAATACGATGATCCGAGCTGGTTGCGAAAAGGTGATTTCGCCTTCACGCCGCAACTCCCCACCGACTCAACTTCGGGCATTCGGCTCGCAGACGAATCCGAACTTGTCACGCTCGTTCCTTACGGCTGCGCCAAGCTGAGACTCACGATCTTTCCACGCGTCGACAGAATTGCAGGCGGAGCGCATAGCGAGAGCGAGCCGAACCAAAAGGTATTCATCAATGATCAGGAACTTGATGAGTCTGCGTAGGGCGGCCATTGAACTGAACCCAGGTTGTCAAATCTGCCTGGCCTCACTCTTAACGCTCGATAACAACGACCGCAGATTGACTTTCGACCTTCACTTTTCCATCCGACGGATGCAGCACGGCGTCCTCGGCACTGACCCACGCCAGTCTTGCTGCGGCGCCGCTATTCATCGCTACTGTGGCCGTTATAGGCGCACTCGATGTATTGACCACGACAACTGCGAGCTTGCCATCCAAACGTCGAAACGTAGAGAAGCTGGAATAAGCTTTGTGGTCAACATCCACCGTCGCATCCTGGTCGTCACGGAACTCCGCGTCCCACAGATAGTCGTGATATTTGCGGCGCAACGCGTCCATTTTCAAACCATATGTCAATGTGATCGGAAAATCCTCAAGATTACCCTTAAAGTTGAACGGTTCATAGCTTATGGTATAGCGGTAGCGCAAAGCCTCGTTGATCATATTCCTATCATTGAAACCGGTTACGGTAATCATCATCGGCAGGAACGGATCGTCATAACGATCTAACGGGATATGGCCGGGCTTGATCCGGGAATAGCTGAGCGAGTAATAGCGAGTCTCCAGGTCATAGGCTGCTTCGCCGGCCATTAGAAAATTCTTCTCGCCAACTGTATTTTTGATGATGTCGCGGAATCTCTGTCCCAGCATGGAGTCGCCGACCCATAGCGACTGCGCAACTAGTTGACCATCTCGATGGGCGAAGCAGTAATTCGCACCCCCGTGGTCATTCAGGTCGTCGTACACAATGCCGCTAGCCCCCAGATCGATACTCTTGCGGAATTCCCGGGCAGAAAGATCTTGCCAGAAAGGGTCCGGCGTGCAGGCCACTGCCAGACGTCGCGTATTGACATCCGCGAGTTGTTCCGGAGTTTGATATTGGTATCCCTCGAAAATGTAGGGCTGCCCATTCGGATCGAACGCGACGTGTCGTCCTAATTCACCTTTGTACGCTTCCGTCGAAGTATCAATCCACGTGTACTTATTAAACAGGATGACGCGGACGCCCATCTCCTTGATCTTTGCAATCGCGGCCTTCAATTCTTCGAATGTTCCCAGTCTCGGGTCGGTGTCATGCGAGGGATTTCCCCGGTCCTGTCCTCCCTTATTCCAGCCGACAAGTTCAATCGCGTCGACGCCGTACTTCGCGGCCTCCTTCGCACGCCGCGGCAGGTCGCGGTACTGCGTGCGCAGGTCGTCTTCGGCCGAGTTGATCTGAATCAGCTGCCAAGAGTTCACTCCCTCGGCCCATGCGGGCGTTACCGGGCGGTGAAACCATGTGGCGCGCCACCTGCGGTACACGTCGGCGCCATGGTGCCAATCGCCTTGAAACGGACCTAGCACAATGGGGGCAAGATCCGCTGTCTGGCCAGGAGGGACAAACGGGAGATGCTGCACCGAAGCTTCAATTCTCACTGAATGTCCACTAATCGCGCTTGTCCCTGGCATCTCGCTCTCGAATGAGTCGCTGTAGCCCGGCATCAATTCGAAGCTGTATTGAGTGACCTCGTTATATGTCGTGTCGTGCGTGCCGATGTAGAGGCCCTCATGTTCTCCGAGCACGAGAGTGTAGCGGCCTTGGCCGATCTGCATGGGGTAGTTGGTACCCCAATAGCCGCGCTCATTCTCGAAGGTCGGACTCATCATTACTTCCCGTCCGGTTCCTTCGAGGAAGGTCATGCGCCGCATTTGGGTGGAATCAGCCGGCTTTTGCAACGCCCCGATAACCGGCCATTCCACGCTTGATACGTTTGAGCCTGAATCATTGCGTACCTGCATCTCGAACGCCACATTGGGTCCCTGCAGGGACACCTTTCCTGTGAGGGAAATCTTTAGCTTGCCCTGGTATTCGCTCTGAAGCAGACTCCATACCATCGTGATACTCCCGCCATCGGCGGACTTCGTGATGGAAGAGAGCTTGTTTCGCGCGCCGAGGACGGGGTTGTAAGAGCGGTCTGGTGTGGGCGCAAAGAGGCGGAACGATTCTCCAAGTTCGGGTGACCCCATTACGTTCCACCTGCTGCGCTTCGAAACCAGCTGTATCAACGCACCGGACACAGCGTCAAAGCTGACTCGAACATCGTCGTCTTCCAGCACGACCGTCTTTCCGCTTAGCGGCGTCATCCGATCGGCGTCATGCGCTGGCGAGTCCTGACCGGACAGCCAATCCTGGCTGTGCGCTGCCTCCACACCGACGTCGCCGAGGGTCGCGACCAGCAGGATTGCCGATAGTACCCGCAGGCTACGCCAACATCTGCCGGCCGAATTGTCAATGTTTTCATTCTTGCAGCCTAGCTGCAACACGAGGTCCTCCTTATGCTTACTGGCCGGCACGACGTTCGCCTCACGATCTTTCCGTAAGTGAACAAGCTTGGGGCGTACAGGTCTCCTGGGCACGTGGCTCCAATCCGTCCTTTACCACTGCGGGCTCGGCCAAACGGGTCCGGGACGGCAGGTTTCTCCGTAGTCGATCATGACCTGGGCGCCGGTCATGTAGGAAGCGTCTTCAGACAGAAGAAACGCGATGACGCTGGCGACCTCCTCTGGCTTCGCCATGCGGCCCACTGCGGCCTTCACCGCGGCTGGATCTTGCACCTGCATCTCCAACGCTCGATCGAACATTGGCGTATCGACATTGCCGGGGCAGACACAATTGACGCGTATGCCATCCGGAACAAGTTCGACGGCCAAGGCCCTTCCAAGCGCATTCACTGCTCCCTTGCTGGTGCAATAAGCTGTGGTGTGCGGGGTAGCCACAAATCCATAATTCGACGCTGTCAGAACGATCGCCCCCGACTTTTGAGAACGCAAGGTGGGCAGGCATGCTCGCACAGTCAAAAATGCGCCACGCACATTGACCGCCATCACCCGGTCCCATTCGGCGGCGGTGGTTTCACCGAAATCACGCATTGCTCCCTCGATTCCGGCATTCGAGACGAGAAGATCAAGTTTGTTAAACCGTGAAAGCACCTTGGAAATGGCAGTCTCAATGTCGGTCTCGTCAGAAACGTCGGCCCTCAGCGCCTGCGTTTGAACCCCAGCCGCTGCGCATTCCTCAGCCACGCGCTGGGCGCCCTTCTCGTCGATATCGATAACCGCAACATGACCGCCCTCGCTGGCAATCCTGAGGCAGGCAGCGCGCCCGATGCCGGAGGCACCTCCCGTAATCACCGCGATCTTACCGCCCAATCTACCTGACATTCTTCCTCCTGTTGCGTGTTCATCAACGTGGATGCCAGGCCTGAATACGTTCCAAAAAATGGAATTAGACAAGCCGAAATGGTATACTGTCTACCGACATGCTCTTAAGTTTGCTTTACGAAGCCTCTGGCCTCTCTTCGAAACCCGTATATCGTGCACTCACTGATTGGGTTGTTCTCAGAATCCTCGATGGAGTCAAGAAGGGTGAATTCCTTCCCAACCAGAGACTTAGTGAAGAGGATCTTGCGGGTCGATTTGATGTGAGCCGGGCGCCTGTCCGCGACGCACTTCACCGCCTTGAGCAAATTGGAGTGGTCGAGCGCCGGCCGCCCCGCGGTCTCTATCTGCGTACATGGACTACTGCCGACCACGCCGAGGTTCTGGCTCTTATCGATGCTCTCAATCTGCTCGCTGTTCAGCTGAGTTTCGGCAAGCTTACTGAAGATGACTTCGCCCAACTGGAGCGAATCGTTGAGGAAGCAAAGCAATCGTTCGACACCGGCATCGACGCTGATCGTAAACAGATTCAGCGAGATGCAGACTTTCATTTGATCATCGCCCGGGCCAGCGGCAACAGGCGCCTGGTTGAATTGATGGAGCGGTTGATGCTGCCTTGCGTGCTGTATGTGAATGAAGCCCATGATTACCTGCAGCGCGACTTTTGGGTGAACATTCACGGCAGCCTTCTTGAGGCGCTTAGAGGTGAGGATCTGCAGAACGCCGAATCGCGTTCGATTTCGAATGCGCGCGTGATTCGCGAAATCATGTTCAAGCACAATTCCCACGGGTCCTCAGAGACTGCTCCCAAATTGATTGATGAGGATGATGAATCCGAGTTTGAGCTGCGGCGGCAGCACCAGGCCCCTACTTTGCAGCAAGCGGAAGTTCATCAGATAGCCCAAGACCCCATTCATCCCTGACCCATTCTCCAAGCGCCCAAGGTGGCTCACCTGGGTATTAGGGGACGCCTTAGTCTTCGCGGCAGCGACGGCAGACTTGATCGATCTGCTCCGCTTCTTTTTTGAAGGCGTATTGGCAGAAGTATAGCGCATTCGGATTCTGTATACAATCGACGGAATTCTGTTGACAACCCCTTCTCCTGGATCAAATATCGAGTTGGCTGCTGGAAACCGGGGTTCGTATCTGGTTTTCAACCGGAATTCTCGTTCCCAACGATATCCGAGGCCCCAATTTCATATTGTCTGGAGTCGTTCATGCAAGATAATTCGTTGAATCTAATCGATGAAGAGCTTGTTTCCGACGAGTTTCTCGATGATCCCTATCCGCTTCTTCGCCGGCTTCAGCAGGAAGACCCGGTTTACTGGAGCGAATCCATTGGTGGGTGGATCGTGACCCGCTACGACGATATTGTCCCCACATTTCGCGATGTCACTCATTTTTCCAACTACGGAAGATTTGCCAAGGCGGTCGAGTACCTTCCGCCTGAGGAGCGAGAGAAAGTAGCACCGTTCGAGAACCACTATCGCCAGAAGAGCCTGCTTCAGTCGGACCCGCCCGATCACACGCGCCTTCGTACGCTCATGGTGAAGCCATTCAACGCGACAAGCATCGAGGCCATGCGGCCGAAGATCAGGAAGATCGTCAACGATGTGATTGATGCAGTTGAGTCGCGTGGCCAAATGGATGTGATCCACGATCTCGCCTATCCTTTACCCTTCAGCGTTCTGGGCGCCATCATGGGCCTTCCCGACGAACGTCAGGATGAGATCAAGCACTGGGCGGACGAGATTTTGCTTTTCCAGGGAGTGAATCGCCCGCCGCTTGCACTTCTGGAGCGCTCTCAGGCAGCATTGCTGGCAATGCGCTCGTTTCTTACCGACTTGGTCAACGAGAAGCGACGCCATCCCGCGGACGATGTAATCAGCCAAATGGTTGCAGCTGAAGCGGAGGGAAACCGGCTCACCGAGCAGGAGCTGGTCTACACTTGCGTCACGATTATGGGCGCCGGCCACGAGACCACCACGTCGCTCATCGGCAACGGGCTTTACACGATCCTCGGTCACCCCGAGCAGTGGCAGAAGCTTCGTAATCATCCCTCTCTTTTGACTTCGGCGATCGAAGAGATGCTGCGCTACGAAAGCCCGGTTGCGCGTCAGCCTCGGGTCATCAAAGACGACGTTGAGTTAGGCGGAAAGAAGCTGCTGAAGGGGCAGGTTGCGTTTCAAATGCTGAACGCGGCCAATCGCGATCCTGCTATCTTCGATGCCCCTGACACCTTCAATATCGAGCGCCAGAACAACAAGCACATCGCATTCGGGATGGGAATTCATTTTTGCCTTGGCGCCGGGTTAGCACGAACAGAGGCCCAGGAAGTTTTCAAAGTGATTATGGAACGTCTGCCAAATATTCAGCTCGGCAGCGAGAAAGCCGTCTGGGACAGGCACAAGCCAAACTCTCGCATGCTCCATTCACTGGCGGTGTTGTTTTAGGTTGCAATCGAACCTTGTGCCACCGTGAAAGGAGAAGATCACTTGGTCGAGGAACCTCATTCACAAGACGCGTTGTTAACACATTGCTGCCTGCGTTCGGTTTAGTCGATAGCCAGCCATCCATGAGGCATCTGCTCTTTCCCGGCCTTCATTGAGGCAATTAAGCTGAGTAGAGGGGGCAACGATGCGACGTCGTGATTTCTGTAGATTGGTTGCAGTTGAGGCCGGCCTTGGAGCATCTCTTCCGGCATTATTCGAGCTTCGTCTGCTGGGCGAATCACGATTGAATACGTCGTCTCATGACGCGCCCGCGCCGTGGCCCACAACGGCGAGTTACGCCAACAATCGCGCACCGCTACTGAATAAGAAATATGTCAGATTGCCTTTAGGCGCAAATCAACCAAAAGGGTGGCTTCACGACCAGTTAACGGTTCAGGCGAACGGGTTAACAAGTCATCTGGGTGAGGTGTGGGACACCGCTCGAATCTCCGCGTGGAAAGGCGATACCGGGCAGCATGTAACTCCCGAGTGCTGTACACCGCGCTTTATTCCCCGCTGGCTTGAGGGATTGACTGTGCTGGCAGGCGTGCTAGCCGACGATCACTTGAAAGCGTTGACGGATCCCTACATGCACTACATCCTCACGGTCGAGGATCCTGCCACCGTGTCGCCCAGTTTGTGCGCCTGGTCGCATGTGGGCAGATTCCTGCCTGATTACTACGACCTTACCGGGGACCCGCGAACGGTCAAGCTGGCCAGGAGAATCCTCGATTATGCCGATCGAGTGCACGAATCCAAGGACAATACCGTGCTGGAGCCTGCCAGACTCGGAATGCTGCTTAGTTTTGGCTACTGGTATTACAACTTGACCGGCGACTCCGACATCCCGACTCTGCTGGAGCGATGCACAAAAAGCTGCGTGGAAGATTGGAGGAATTATTTCGCGCACTTTCCTGAAGACCCGATGTACTTCGTGCATTTTCCTGACGAAACTGCGGAGAAGCCAAACGAGCCTCCCGATCAATGGACGCGCCAGGGAGTCGATGTTAACCAGGCGATCCAATATCCGGTGCAGCATTATTTGATGTCGAAGGATAGCGCCGACAAGGACAGCGTGCTCGGGGGCATGGTCAATCTGGATAAGGGTTACGGTCAGGTAGGAGGACGGTGGAGCGGTGACGAGTGGCTGGCTAACACCGATCCAACGCAGGGGACGGAGTTGTGCGACGTGGAGGAGCTGCTTTTTTCCCTGGAACACAACTTCGAGATCCTGGGCGAACCGGCATTCGCTGACCGCATTGAGCAGCTGATCTACAACTCCTTCCCTGCAACCTGCACGCCGGATATGTGGGCTCACCAATACGATCAGCAGTCCAATCAGGTGCTGGTTTCAGTCGCTAAGCGCCATTGGCATTTGAACGACAATACCGCCAATATCTACGGCTTCAGTCCAAATCTTGAATGCTGTCTTGCCAACATGCACTCGCCATGGCCGCGCCACGTTCAATCAATGTGGATGGCTACGGCCGATGCAGGGCTGGTGGCGGCCACATATGGCCCCTGCCACGTGAAAGCCAAGGTCCAGAATGGCTCAAACGTTGAAATAACAGAACAGACCGACTATCCATTTTCCGATCGCATTCGCTTTGCGATCCACGCTGAGCAGCCGTGTTCGTTCCCGATTTACTTCAGGATCCCTTCGTGGGCCAGCCGCGCGGAGTTTTCTGTCTCCAGCGAGCGCGAAATGCGCTATCCGAAGGAAGGAACCTTTTTCAAGGTGGAGCGCGTGTGGAAACCCGGCGACGTGGCTACATTGACCTTCAACTTCAAGGTCCGAACAGAAAACAGGCGAAACAATGCAGTCGCGATTGCATGGGGACCCCTCTACTTCGTCCTGCGAATCGGGGCATCATTCAAAAGTATTCCGCTCGCCATTCCGCGCAGCAATAGAGTGGTTCCAGCACCGGCCGGTTGCGTCAACTGGCAGATTACCCCTACGACTGACTGGAACTGCGCACTGGCGATTGACCGAAACAATCCGCAGTTCACAATGATCACCAACAAGATCAGTTCAATGCCATTTGCTCAAAAGGGGGAGCTTGTGAAGCGACCGGGCGCGAACGATTTCCTGCCATGGGAGGAGGACGCTCCTATGGTGCTCAAGGTCAAAGCCAGGCGCGTTCCCGGGTGGGGCATGAACGGGGCCAATGCCGGGGAAGTTCCCGCGAGCCCGGTTCATACCGATTCTCAAGAGACCTTGGTTGAACTTGTTCCCTACGGCTGTTCGAGGCTTCGGATTGCCGAGTTCCCGACGGTTACCGCGGTATGAGGTTGGGTTTGCTGGATGTGGAGCTTTGTGCGGGAGCGAGAACTTAGAAAATCTCAGTTTCTGAGACTCTCTGCGGCCGCTCGGGAGGATAGATTTTTCCTGCGTGCGGGGGCGGTCCGAAGGTTTTTTCGATCAGGGCGAGGGCCTGGGCTGGGGTTTGGACCTGGCCTTCGAGCTGGGCGTCTTCAGCGGCGCGGAGCATTTGTTTGAAGGCGGGTCCGGGGATGTAGCCGGCGGCGATCAGTTCCCTTCCCGTGATCAGAAGCTGAGGGCGGACGGCGACTTCGGGCATGGACTGCCAGCTATCAAGGACGTAGTTGTAGTTGTCGAGGTTGCGGCTGGCGGCCATCGCGTCCATGCGATGGAGCTGGAGGTGCTCGGCGAATGACTCGAGGCGGAAAAAGCGCTTGAGGGTGGAGGCGCGCATGCGGTGGGCGTCGGCGAAGCGCATGTGGTTCTGGACGAGGGCGAGGATCTGTCGGGTTTCATCGTTGGAGAAGCGGAATCGGCGGCAGATTTCCGCAGCCATGGAGACGCCGATTTCAACGTGGCCGTCGAAGCGGATGCGGTCGGGGGCGCGACGGAAGGTGGGAGGCTTGCCGACGTCGTGGAGGAGAGCTCCCCAGGCCAGGGTGACGGAGCAGTTGGGCTCCAGTTGATCGAGAAGAAGAAGGGTGTGGGTGAAGACGTCGCCTTCGGGGTGGTACTGCGGGGGCTGTTCAACACCTTTCATGCGGGCGATTTCGGGGAGGACCTGCGCAAGGAGCGAGGTTTCATCGAGGAGTTCGAAGGCGCGGCGGGCGCGGCCTTCGGTGAGCATCCTGGTGAGCTCGTCACGGACGCGTTCGCGGCTGACGGCGTGGATGCGGGGAGCGAGGGCGCGAATGGCATTTGCGGTCGCGGGATGGAGTTCGAAGCCGAAGCGGGCGGCGAAACGGACGGCGCGGAGCATGCGGAGGTGGTCTTCCTCAAAACGCTGCTCGGGACGGCCGATGGCGCGGATGATGCCGGCGCGAAGGTCGGCGAGGCCGCCGACATAATCCATGAGGCCGTCGAGAGAAGGTTTTTCTGAAGCAGGTTGCGGCTCCGAGTCAATGAGCGGGTCGAGGAGGAGGCCGTTGATGGTGAAGTCGCGGCGTTTTACGTCTTCTTCGGGGCTGAGGGTGTAGCGGACGGCGTCGGGATGGCGGCCGTCGGAGTAGGCGCCGTCGGAGCGGAAGGTGGCGACCTCTGTCACAAGGCTGGGACCGGGGCTTTCGGAGGCTACAAGGACCACGCCGAAGTGGGCTCCTACAGAGAAAGTGCGAGGGAACATTTCGAGCACGATGCCGGGAGTGGCGCTGGTGGCTACGTCGTAGTCGGCCGGAGTGCGACCGAGGAGGAGATCGCGAACGCAGCCACCGGCCAGGTAGGCTTGATGCCCGGCGGCACGGAGTGTCTTGACGATTTCGAGAGCCGCTTCGAATTGGGGAGTGGAGGGGAACATGGTTCTCTTTGAGGGTAATCCGATTGGGAGATGAATTCGAGGCCAGTAGACTGGAAGGATGGGGCGGGGTTTGATTCTCGGCATTGAAAGCTCGTGCGACGAGACCGCGGCGGCGGTGGTGGAGCGGGGCGCGCGGACAGCTTCGTCGGTGGTGGCTTCGCAGATTGCCACGCACGCGCGGTACGGCGGGGTGGTGCCGGAGTTGGCCAGCCGGGAACATCTGCGGGCGATTGTGCCGGTGGTGCGCGCGGCGCTGGCCGAGGCCCAGATTTCATTGGCCGATCTGGATGCGATTGCGGTGACTTCGGGGCCGGGGCTGGCGGGTGCGCTGCTGGTGGGAATTACCTATGCCAAGGCGCTGGCGTTTGCGAGCGGGCTGCCGCTGATTGCGGTGAATCACCTGGAAGGGCATATCCATGCGGTGCTGTTGGAGGAGCGGCAGGCCCTTGGAGCCGGTTGGGCGGCGGGGGATGAGAAGTTAAGCGGGGGGGATGAGGCGGCGCTGGCGCTGGTGGTTTCCGGGGGGCATACGCATCTTTATATGGCGCGGCCGACGGCGGGGACGTGGCAATACAGCCTGGTTGGACGTACGGTGGATGATGCGGCGGGCGAGGCCTTTGACAAGGTGGCAAAGCTGCTGGGGCTGGGGTATCCGGGAGGGCCGTGGATCGATGCGCTGGCACGGTTTGGGAATCCGAAGGCGGTGCCGTTTGCGTTTTCGCAGGTGAAAACGAAGGTGCACCTGGAGGGACGGGCGCCGCGAACGAAGGCGGCGAAGACGGCGCCGATTGGGAAACTCGATTCACGGTTTCTGTTTTCGTTTTCGGGGATCAAGACGGCGGTTCTGCGCTACGTGGAATTGCATGGGATGCGGGCCGAGGCGGAGGGAAGACATTCGAGGCTTTATGGAGAGGGGCGGACGGCGAATCCTCCGTTGACGAAAGAAGAGGCGCTGGGGCTTTGCCCGCAGGGGACGCTGGATTTGATTGCCAGCTTTCAGCATGCGGTCGTGGGCGACTTGATGAAGAAAACGTTCCGAGCTGCGGAAGCGCTGGGGGTGAGGCGAATCCTGGTGACGGGCGGTGTGGCAGCGAACGGGGAGCTGCGGGAGCGGTTTGCGGCGGAGGCCGGTCGGCGCGGGATGAGGGTGGCATTTCCGACGCTCAAGCTTTCAACAGATAATGCGGCGATGATTGCGGCTGCGGCGTGGCCGCGCTTTGTTGCCAGAGAGTTTGCTACGGAGGGATTGTCGGCCGATCCTTCGCTGGCGTTGCGGTGACGGGTGTCTCGTCCAGAGGACCCCAGGCGGTGGCCCACGTCGAAGGATTTCGGGTTGTCAAAGTTGCGGGTCCGGCAGCCAGTCTTCAACTCGCTGAAAATAGGATAGATAATTGATGGCTGGAGATTGCATTTAATTCTTGGAGTTTTAGATAGACTTAGGACATTCATAACGAAATAAAGCAAAGGCACGGCGGAGAGCCTGAACGGCTCTCCTAATCTTCTTGAGGCCATCTCCGCGGGTCACGCGGGCGCAGGAGAGAAGAGAGACGGCAATTTTCTTGAAAACCAAGGAATGAAAGAGCAGGACGGATGGTGCGTTCTCGGGGCGACCTATGCGGGCGCGGGTTGCCGCTGGTGAATATTTTGCGGGCGCGAGTTCCGCGGAACGGTGGCCGGGAATGCGGGAAAGATGGCCAACAAAGATAGAACGGCTGCAACGAAGGCGGTTGCAACGCGACAAGGGAAAAAGACGGGCAAGAGAAGTGCGGTAAGGGCAAAGAAGCAGACCGGCGTCGAGCCGGACAAAGAAGCACCGGCTGGCGAATTCAGTTGGGAGCAGTTGTGCTGCGATGTGCAGCATGAACTGGGAGAGAACAGCAAGAAAATCGCGACTGTCATGCGAAAGAAGATGCTGAGCGGCAATTTCTCCTTCGCCAAGATGATGCTGGAGATCGCCAAGGGAAAGCCCACGGGCAAGTCCTCCGGGCGGTTGAGGCGTGGATTTAGCCTGGCCCAGTCGCTGGCGAAAGAACGCCAGTGGACGGGGCCGCTTCCGGGAGAAGAGATTAAATCCTACGACGGTAGCCCGGAAGCGGGCGACGAACGAAAAGCGGTGGCCCGTTGATGAGGCTTCCTGCGTCGCTTTTCTAGCCCTTCAGAGAGACAACGGAAGAAATGCAGCTGTAGAAACGGGGCCGCGGTTTGGCGTGCCTCAAGGCGCCAAACCGCGGCTGAAGCGGTGTTGTGTTCGCGTCCGGTTGTATCGAAGCGCGGCGAGAGAAAGAGAAGGAATAGACAAGATGAAGCTCACTAAGAACGAGTGGTTACGCACCGGAAGGCTGGCGACGTTTTTCCTGGTAGCGATGGTGCTGACGGTGAAATGGCGGGACTTGAACTGGATGGTCCAAGCCCAGGCGGTCAGCACGACGACGGTCCAGGGGACGGTGTATTTGGCGAATGGACAGGCGGGCGCGGGAACACTGGTGGTGAGTTGGCCGACATTTACGACCTCGGCGGGACAGCTGGTGACGGCGGACTCGACGACGGTAACGATTCCGGCGGATGGATTCGTGAGCGTGAGCCTGGCGCCAAACCAGGGGTCGACGCCGGCGGGTGAGTTTTACACGGCGGTGTATTACATGAGCGATGGGTCGTCGAACACGCAGTACTGGGTGGTCCCGGCGGCAGCCCAGGCGACGCTGGCCCAGGTGCAGGCACAGGTGATGCCGGCGGCACAGGCGGTGCAGACGGTGAGCAAGGCGTATGTAGACCAATCGATCACCGAACTGACGGGGAGCCTGCTGACGGCGTCGGGCGGGACGCTGAGCGGTCCGCTTTATTTGAATGGCGATCCGACGCAGGCGCTGCAGGCGGCGACGAAGCACTATGTGGACACACAGGTGGCAACGGCGGTGCCGCTGGCGGGGGGGAACATGACCGGCGCCTTGCAGACGCCCGCGGTGAATGGGGTTGAGGCTCCGACTGCGGCGAGCGCGCAGACCACTCTACAGGCAGCAATCAACGCGGCCGGGACGAACGGAGCGATGGAGATTCCGCCGTCGTATGCGGGCACGGATACGTTCACGAATCCAAATGGTGTGAGGGTGACGGACCTACGGACCGGGGGCTCGCAGCAGGCGGAGCGCAGCGTGAAGGAGTTCGGCGCGGTGTGCGACGGAATTACGGATGACACGAACGCTCTGCAGGCGGCGATCAATTATGCGCAGACGCATGGAGTGGCGCTGACGATTCCTGAGGGAACGTGTAAGACGCACTCACTGAACTGGCATGGGGAGTCGATTGGGGGGCTGGGCAAGCAGGTGTCGGCGCTGCTGGGATTTCCGGGACAGGATGTGCTGGCGACGGTGACGGACAGCCCGAATCTGTTGAGTTATACGCGTCTGCACGATTTGACGATTTACGTGGACCAGAGCATGGACGTGTCCTGCTCGGCGGCCGCGGGGAGGGCGCCGGCGGGGAGTTGCCAGATGAGCCGGCAGATGGAGAGGAATTCGATTTTTTCTCCGGGCGGGAATGGTCTGGCTGGAACAGCGGGAACTGGAGCGGCATGGTCGGTGGGCAATTGCGCGATTGCGATGCCGGCGGCGACGGGGACCGGCGGAAACGGTCTGAAAGTCGCGGAGATTGAGAACCTGGAGATTGCGGCAACAGGGACGGACCCGATGGCGGCGCAGTATCCGGGAGCGCACTCGACGCATGTGTGCGGGATGTACCTGGCGCAGTGGCCGCAGTGGAGCGAGTTCAGGAATATCGATATTCGGGGGCTGAATACGGGAGTGGCGATTCCGGCGCTGCCGGTGGCGACGCCGGCAGGGTTAAATGCGGACTCGAATCGGTGGCAGAACGTGACGATCCAGGCGACGCATGGATTTACGGCGGCGGCCGGATCGAACAATGTGCTGGACAACGTGGTGGAGATCGCGGGGAATTCGGCGGCAACGGGCGAGCCGCCGACGGGGTTGGTACTGGATTTGAGCGGGAGTGGCCAGGGCTGGACGGTGCGGAATGCTGTGGTGATGCCTGCGTGGACAGCGGTGCAGCCGGCGTTGACGGTGACGGCAGGGGGCGGGAGCGTGACCGCGGTCTCGGTGGGGACAGAGCATGGGCTGGGATTCGATCCGTATGGAGCGACGGTGCCGCTGAGCTTCAGCGGGAGTTGCACGGCGCAGGCTGCGGCCGCCGTAAGCAGCAACGGGTCGATTGGAAGCGTGAACGTGACGGCGGGCGGGACGGGTTGCTCGGCGACCACGACGGCCAGGGTGAATGTGGCCGGGACCTGGGATACCGCGGCGCCGGTGAACCTGATCGGCGGGCAGAATATGACCTTCTTCGCTGGAAACCTGCTGAAGGGAAATGGCGGCTACACGGTTTGGAATGCGACTGCTTCAGAGACTCACGGGACGCAACTCGGCGGAGGCGGCGGGACGCTTCCGGGCGGAGGGAGTTACGCGGCGCTGGCGGGTAGCTCGCGAGTGGGTACGGCGTACCAGGTGGACCAGTTCCCGGGTGCGGACATTGGGGCGAAGATACAGGCTTGCCTGGGCGCAGTGAGCTCGAGCTACGGCGGAACGTGCGATGCGCGGAATTTTGCGGGAGACCTGTCGATGGGATCGAACCTGACGATATCGACGGGGAACACGACTGTGCTGTTGCCGTGCGCTACGATTGCGACCTCAGCCCAGGTGATTGTGACGGCGGGAACGAGGAATGTGGCGCTGCGAGGATGCGCGCTGCGGGGCGGGAGCGCGGCCAGCGGAAATCAAGGCGGCACCGTGCTGGAATACTCGGGAGCCGGCGCAATGATCCAGGTGGGAGACCCGACATATGGAGTGGATACGCCGGGTTTCCATCTGGATGATGTGGTGGTCAATACAACGGGTGCGACCAGCGGAACGGCGCAGGGACTGGCGGCCTACCGGACGCAGGAGATGGATCTGGAAAGCCTTTATTTTCTGGGCAATCAGAACCAGACGGGCATGACGCTGGACGGGACTGGAAACTATACGGGCGGAACGTTTCTGGATAACGAGCTGAGCGGGTTTGGGACGGCGGTAAATGGGATCGGGCACCAGATTGCGAACCCGGCGACGACGGACTGGGTGAATGCGAGCACGTTTGTGAGGCTGCATATCGACTGCCCTACGAGCGGGGGAAATCCCATCAGCGGGACATACGGAATCAACCTGGTAGCGGGCGACGGAAACACGTTTACGGGAGGAGATGTAGAGGGATGCTCGACAGCGCTGCACCTGGGAGCCAATGCGCAGAACAACACGATCGTGGGGCTGCGGAACGAGAACTCGACTTACCAGGTGGTGGCGGATGCGGGGAGCCAGTACAACAACTGGATGACGGGCGGCACGATGTTTACCGGAAAGCTGAGCGACAATGGCACGCGCAACAGCTTCCTCGATACGTTTCACAGGAGTTTCAACGGACTGAACGGTGACTGGTATGGAAGCCAGCAGGACGCGACGGTTACGAATCATTTCCGGCTGGGGACCGGGGCGGGGAATGAGCGCGGACTGCTGGACGAATATCAGACGGATTACGGATATCGATGGATCACAGGGCTGAGCGACGCGACGGGCGGGGAGCAGTTCTACCAGATTCAGGACTTGCTGAATAACGTGTACCGGTTTTCGATTGGGCAGTACAACAACGGGCAATCGAGCACCAATAACCAAACGGTGATCAACGCGGCTGGAAGCGGGGCGGTGGTGCTGAACGGGTCGAACAACGCAGGCACCGGCGGCGTGGTGTTTGGGTCGGGCGGAGCGAGCGAATCGACGGTGGCGACGATCTCGAACGCCGGCAACGCGCAGTTCAACGGGACCTTGCAGGTGGGTGGGACTGCGCAGTCCGCGGGCACGATGACGGTGCGCAACAACGCCGATGCGGAAGTGGACTACTACCTCTGGCCGGGGCTGACGACGAGCCAGAAGGGGTCGTTCACCTATAAGGACTGGAACGGGAACAGCCAATGGTACATGCTGAAAGACGCGAGTAATAACTGGGCTTTGAATTCAGCGGTAGGAGGTCTCGACAGCTTCAAGGCATACCAGAGTTCGAACAGCGGCGACACGTACATCGACGCGAGCAATTCGGCGGGGCACGTACGGCTGAATTACGAGACGGGTTCAGGAGCGGAAACCGATATTTACTCAGGATCGAGCTCGAGCCTGGTGGCAGCGTTTTTGAGTCCGACGAGCATCAAGTTTCCGGGATTGGCAGCTGCTTCAGGACATTACTGCGTGCAGATCGACAACTCGGGGTATATCACGAATACGGGGTCGGCGTGCGGGTCGGGATCGGGCTCGGGCGGAAGCGGTACGGTCTCGGGATTAACGGCCAATTACGTGCCGCTGGCGACCGGAGCGACGGCGATTTCATCGTCGTCGCATTTATACGAGAGCGGTAGCCAGGATGTGTTCACGCAGCCGGTGACGGCAAACGCGAACAACATCATTAACATAATGGCTCCGCCCTATAGCGCGGCCTGCAACCTGACGCAGTATGCGGGCGGCAGCATGAGCACGGGATCGGCGATTCTTACAGGCTCGGGATTCACGACCGCACTTGTTGGCCAAACGGCGGTGGTGTGGAATGCCGGGGGGTTGGCAACGAACGGAAGCTATGCGCCGCTGGTGGCGACCGTAGCGAGCTATCAGAGCGCGACCGAGATCACGCTTTCATCAAATGCCAGCTCGACGGTATTGTCAGGGCTGTTCGAGATCGGGTCGCTGGATACGACGGCTATCCAGGGGGCATACAATGCGGCAGCGTCTTCGAACTTGTCGGTGCTAATTCCGGCCAACGGTGGGAAATCGTGCCTCACCGGACCGATCGATCTGAGCGCCGGGAGCACGCTGAGCAACCCGGTGCCGGTTCACGGGCAGGGGTCGTATGTAAGTTCACTTACGGGTCTGCCAGGACAGGATGTACTGTCATGGCCGGATGGCAGGCAGGTAAAGGGGGGCTACGCGAAGGTCGATGGCCTGACGATCGTGGTGGATACGGGGCTGGACGTTTCCAGTGCCGCGGGAGGATCAGCCGCATTCCCGAATCGCATTACGGGAGAGATCGGGAATGGAAGCGGAGGATTGGCCTTAGTCTCCCCGGCGATCAGTCCCGGGCCGGTGAGCTTTACGAGCGGGGCAATTTCTCAAAGCAGCGACAGCACTTATGACGAGTTGACCGTGGCGGCGGCGAACGGCGGGCAGTTCAATGTGAATCCGGCGTGGATGACGGTTGGATCGCCGGTTACGATTCCGAGCCTGGGGATCAATGGCACGATCACGTCCGTTTTGAGCCAGACACAGATCAAGTTTTCGCCAGCATATAGCGCCGCGGCCTCCTCCCTGAGCGGGACTTGGGGAGCGGGGCTAACGCCGCCGTGGTACGTAGGAAACTGCGGCATAGCCTTTCCTTCGTCGAGCGGGTTGAACTCGGGCGGTGTGCAGATGATCTTCGAGGACTTGAATTTTCAAATTGCGGCGGGCAATACTGCGTTTGGGAACCACTCCTGCGCAATGTTTTTCCAGCAGCCGCCTTACTGGACGAGATTCCAGCGGATCACGGCGCAGGATTTTTATTACGGATACATCGAGGCATTGCCGACGAGCAATAACAACATTAGCTGGACGCCGGACACATCGCACTATGTGGACATCAACATCAACGCGACGATTCCTTTCGTTCAGTACGGCGGCAATCATCGGATACTGGACGGGATCAGCATCTATAGCGCCAATCATCCGCTGGGACTGGGCGCGTTCTTTTTCAATGGTCCGATAAACAACGCCGGCGGATCCACGGTGACACATTTCTATGACGAGTGCTGGAGCAACAACACGGGCGAGAATCAGCGCTGGTATGGTTCGCAATGGACGATCAACGGCGGCTCGCTGACGCAGTGCAATGGGCCTTACGTGAATTGGGCGGCCAGCCAGAGCTTTGTGACGGATACGGGAATCGGCGGGCCGAGCGCTCCGACGGCATCGACGGCGGGGCTGCAGTTATCGGGCAGCAACAATGTGTTCGACCAGGTGAGCCTTGCGGGAAACTCGGCCAACAGCGCGACTGGAGTTGCGATTGGACAGGTAAACGATTCCGGCTCGGGAAACAGGGTTTCGGATACGAAGACCGGGACGCGCGTTTATGCTGCTAATGCTCCGCAGCCGGTTTCCGGAATGCTGGATGGGACATTTGCTCAGACCGGTGAATTCGGCTGCTCATTTGCGTCGGCGGCGGACCTGTTTACCCGGTACAACGATTGGGACATCAGCGCGTCAGGAATCACGACCAGTTATGCGCAGGATTTCATGACCAATGACGGGAACATTGCGGGCAGCTATGTGCAACTGCCAGCCAACGGATCGGGCGGGAACATCAAGATCAGTTTCTGGGGATCGCCGATGTCGGTGGGGTACCGGATGCCGCAATGCGGCGCGATCAACGCGGTGGTATACGGCGAGGCGCCCGGGGGTGCGACCACGTTCACGGTGAAGGTTTACGACCAGACCACATCGACGCTGTTGACGACTTGCAATTACAACCTGACTACAGGCTGGGCGTTCCACGGGCAGGCAGGAAGCGCGGATGCGTGCACGTTTTCGACCTTGGGCCTGGCTACTGGGGATGTGATCGACGCGTTTGCGTATTCGAGTTCGACTTATGCGGTGAATATGGGGTCGCTCACGTTTAATCCCGAGGCGAGCAACGTCGTGGCGCAGGCATTCACGCCGGTTGGCGCGGGAGCGCTCTCCCAGGGAACGGTCTCCAACTTCAAGGTGTCGGCCACCAACCCGATATCGAATTATATTGGCGCGGGATATGTGGAAGTGGAAAGCAACGGGACCTGTGAAAGCGTCTCGCAGCAAGGCGGGAGCTTCACTTATTCAACCGCGGCCGATGCCAACTGCGAGGGATGGACCGCGGGCACGAATATCTCCACCCTGACCGGTGTATACAACCCAGGCTCGTATAACGGCGGATTCTCGATTGCGAAATCCGGGTCGACCTATTACATGATCGTGGATAATCACGGGCAGACGGCTGGAGCGGGCGCGCTTTATCTGCTTTCAGCGACTGCGCTGTCTGGCCCGTGGACCGTACAGAACGGCGGCAATCCGGTGCTGAGCGCGGGCATCAGCACGAGCTACACCTATTACATGTACAACCCGGCACTGGCGATTGTCGGGTCAAACTGGCTCCTGTTGATTGACGGCGGCACCAGTACCTCGACCGTGGGCAGTCAGTCATATTCTTACGCAACCGGGTGCCCCTCATCGTGCAACTTTTCAACCAATCTGACGGCTGCGCCTTTGTTCGGTATTGGTAATGGCTATAAAGACAACTTAGGAGTTGGCTTTCAATCCAACTCGCCGCAACTTATCTACGTGCCGGATAAGAATGCAATCGTGGCGATCTTCTCCCTGCAAAGGACCGGAGCGGGAACTGCATACCTTGGCGCTTACACGATATCTGCATCCAACCCGGCGGCGCTTGCAACGTTCTCGAACTGGACACTTGCTCCCGGCTTTGCCGTGTGGTTTCAGGGGTTGACCAATTCGCTATCAGACCCGCGTCTTTACTTCAGTCCAACCGTGGGCCTGAAGGGTTTCAACGCCATCCTGAGCACCTATACAAACAGTTCACTCGGCACCTTGCAGGCGTACAGCCCTTTGACAATCGACCAGTGGTATCAGTCAATACTGACTCCACCGTCGCTGCCAGTGCCCTCCTGGTCTAACCAGAATGGCACTGGATCGCCGGTGATGAGCAATAACCCATCCGGGCCGCTCAACTTCGCTGTTTATCCGACAAGCACATGGAATCCTCAATACGCCGTGCGCGGGTTCACTTCAGATATCGGGGGAGCAGGAACGCAGTCTGGTCTTTATGGCCAGGCGAATTTCCAACTCGCCACAGCCAGTTCGACGGATACGCTGCGCGGAGTGACTGGCATTGTGAATCAGGCAACCTCTGGATTTTCGCTGTCAAATGGAGAGGCGGGGTATTTCCAAGTTCAAACGGGCGGGTCGGGATATACATTGACCAACGGCTACGGCGTGTATGTGGATTCGCCGAGCGTGGGAGTAGGTACAGATTATGGCCTCTATGTCGCTTCACAGGCGAACGCGACAACACATTATGGTATCTACCAGGCTGGGTCGACGGATACCAACCAGTTTCAGGGGCCGACCACTTTGAACAACACCCTATCTCAGAGCAATACTGCAAGCGCTGCTGAAATCGGGATCAACTCGCAGCCATTTGTGACGGCAACGAGCGGAACCGTGACGGCGATTGAAGGCCAGCCGAATTTCCAGACCGGCTCGGCGTCGTCGACGGGTGCGATTCGAGGGGTGGCGGGCATTGTGACGCAGAACCTTTCGGGATACAACCTAGCCACGATGGAGGGCGGATACTTCAAGGCAAGCACCAGCGGTTCGGCTTACACTGCGACAAACGCTTACGCTGCCTATCTCGACTCGACAGGCGCGGGTGTGACCAATGGGTATGGGCTGTATATTGCTTCGCAGTCAAGTGCGACCAATCATTGGGGCATCTACCAGGCGGGGACCACTGACGTGAACTACTTCGCCTCGCCGGTCACGACTACGGCAGTTTTGCCGACCACGATCTACAGCGCCGCCGGCACGGCTTTGCCCGCCTGCGCATCGGGAATCAAAGGTGAGCGGGCGGTGGTGAGCGACGCGACGTCGCCGACCTACATGGGAGCGTATGCCAGCGGGGGCAGCATCACTGCGGAAGTGATTTGCTCTTACAACGGCAGCAGCTATTCGTGGTTGACGCACTAAGGATTCAATGGCCAAGGCTTTTTGCGGGCTGAAATAGCTTCCCGGCAAGGTGGTGTCCGGCACAACCGGCGCTTAGAAGCGGCGTCCGAGTATGCCGCGGGCCGGTAGGAGCCCGACGAGCGATGGATTGCGAGGGCGGGGTGAGGGAAACCGGTGCGGTGGAGGAATCGGAGACGGAGTTCAGCCTGAGGCATCTGAGCGCGGCGGATTTGGACGCGGAGGAACTGGCGCGCTATGGAGAGATCCTGGAACAGCGCCCGGCGAGCCTCGCGGGAATCACCGTGGGCATGGGGCTGATGGAGAAGCTGCTGATTGTGAGGACGCGGGAGGGTTGGACGGAGCCGCTGAAGGCGAACGAGGCGCAGCGGCGCTTCGAACTGCTGCGGGGCGAGAAGAATATTGTGCTGAAGGCGCGGCAGCTGGGAATGACGACATGGGCGGCAGCGCGATTTTTTCTGAAGACGATTACCCGGCCCGGAACGCTGACTCTGGAGGTGGCGCACACGCATGAAGCGGCAGAGGAGATCTTCAAGATCGTGCACCGGTTTGCAGACTCGCTGCCGGAAGAACTGCGTGAAGGAGCGCTGCGGACAGGGCGGGCGAATGCGCGGCAGATTGTGTTTCCGGAGATGGATTCCGAATACCGGGTGGTGAGCGCGGGGGAGCGAAATGCGGGGCGGGGCTTGACGGTACAGAATCTGCACTGCTCGGAGCTGGCGCGCTGGCCGGGAGACCCGGCGGAGACGCTGGCGGGGTTGCGGGCGGCGCTTGCGCCGGGAGCGGAGCTGATCCTGGAGTCGACGCCGGACGGGGTGGGCGGATGTTTTCACGATCAATGGCTGAGGGCGCCGGAGATGGGGATGGTGCGCCACTTTTTCCCGTGGTGGATGGAACGGCGCTACCGGGCCAAGGCAGTGGATCCGGCCAGCCTGACGGACGAAGAAAAGAAACTGCAACAGCGGCGCGGGCTGGATCTGGAGCAGATCGGGTACCGGCGCCAGATCCGGGCGGATTTTCGCGGGCTGGCGGCTCAGGAGTACGCCGAGGACTCGGAAAGCTGCTTCAGGGCCAGCGGGGAGTCGGTTTTTGAGGTAAGCGCAATCGACGAGCGGCTCGGCGAGGCTCCCGAACCGGCGGAGCGGAGATGGAACAGTCAGTTGGAGATCTGGCTGCCGCCATTGAGAGGAAGACGCTACCTGGTGGCGGTGGATCCGGCCGGAGGGGGGGCCGACGGAGATTACTCGGCGGCGCAGGTGCTGGAGCTGGAAACGGGATTGCAATGCGCGGAGTTCGCCGGGCATGTGGGGGGCCTGGAACTGGCACGGTCGATGGCGGAGCTGGCAACGGAGTACAACCTGGCCTGGCTGGTGGTGGAGAGGAACAACCACGGCAGTGGAGTGCTGGCTTATCTGGATACTCCGTGCAGATATAAACGAACCTTCGAGCAGGGCGGCCAGGCGGGATGGCTGACCACGTCGCTGAGCCGGCCTGCGGCGCTGGGACGGCTGGGGTCGGCGCTGGTGGACTCCCCGCGGAGTTTCATGAGCAGAAGGCTGCTAACCGAGTGCAGAAGCTTTGTGCGGCTGGCGAATGGAAGCACCGGGGCGCGGGCAGGGATGCATGACGACCTGGTGATGGCCATGGCGATCGGGCTGGCGGCGAGGGAGCAGCTGCTGAACGAAAGACAGTGAACAGTTGACAGCGGACCATTGCCAGTTTTCGTCAAGCTGCCCACGGTCAGCTGTTCAGTGTCAACCCGCCATTTAGAATTTGATTAATGCTCTAGGACAGGCGGGTGATGGGTTGGCGGTGCTGGCGGTGCAGCAGATCCGGCGGATGCGGGGCGGAGCGCAGGGACAGCTGATGCTGGGCGCCGACGGGCAAGTGTACGTGGTGAAGTTCCAGAACAATCCGCAGCATATGCGGGTTCTGGCGAATGAGTTGCTGGCCTCGAAACTGGCGGCGGCGGCGGGGCTTACAGTGCCCCAGGCAGAGGTGGTAGAGGTTTCGAGCTGGCTGGTGGAGAACACGCCGGAGCTGGAGATCGACCTGGGAGAGAGGTGCGTGAAGTGCCAAGCGGGCCTGCAGTTCGGGTCGAGGTATGCCGGCGGGCTGATGCCGGGCCAGGTGGTGGACTACCTGCCGGAAGAACAGCTGGCGGAGGTGAAAAACTCGAGCGAGTTTGCGGGGATCCTGGCTCTGGACAAGTGGACGGGCAATGCCAATGGGCGGCAGGCGGTGTTTACGCGGCGGCAGCGGGAAAGGCGATACAAGGCGGTGTTCATCGACTTCGGGTACTGCTTTCATGCCGGGGAATGGACATTCGAGGACTCGCCTCTTCGCGGGGTCTACTATCGGAATACCGTTTACCAGGAGGTTAAGGACTGGAACTCTTTTGAGCCGTGGCTGACGCGGATGGAAACCATGGCCGAAGATACGATCTGGTCGGCGGCCAATGATGTTCCGCCGGAGTGGTACGGCGGGGACATTGGGGAGATGGAGGCGCTGGTGGAAAAATTACTGGCGCGAAGGAGCAGGATTCGGGAACTGATCGACGGATTCAGGGAGTCGGATCGGCGGCCGTTTCCGAAATGGGCAGAGGCAGAGGGAAAAAATGATGAACTGGGCTGGAAAGCGGGAAGATGGGGAGATAGGATTGCGGGAAGGGTGAATTGAGGGGCAAATTCGGCGATAGCGTTTTGTTGACAGGCTATCAGCGCTCAGCTGTCAGCTCGCTTGCCGCGGAGGCTGCCGGCGTGCCACAGCTGGGGAGCATGAAGAGAAGGCTGGCCGGGGCGAAGGCAGAACGGCCGACTGTACGCTTGAGTGAGAGGCCTCACCGCTGAAAGCTGAAGGCTGAAAGCTGCTTAGGGAGATCGATGGACGGTAAGTCGCAGCGGCGCTCGTGCGAGTTTCAACTGCTCCGGTATGTGCCGGATGCAGTGAGGAACGAGTTCGTTCACATCGGGGTGATTTTGCGTGAACAGGGGAGCCCAAACGCGGAGGTGCGGTTCACCCGTGACTGGCGGCGCGTGCGATGCCTCGATCCGGATGCTGACACCGGACTGCTGGAGGGTATGGAAAGCGAGCTGCGCCGGCGTCTCGGCGAAGAGCCCAAGGGCAAGCTGATGCGGCTGCTCGAGGAGTCCCTCTCGCTGAGTGTGCAGATGACCGAGTCCAAGGCTTACCTGGCGGAGAGCCTGCCGGCCGGGATGGAAGAGCTGATGCGCCTATATGTTGAGCCGCCGCCGCGGGAGCGGGTTCCGAGGCTGAGCGGGCGGGCTGCGATCCAGGCACGGATGCGGAGCGAGTTTGAGCGCGCCGGAGTCTGGGACCTGATGAGAAAGCGGATTGCAGCGGCCGAGTACACGCGCCGTGGGGATCCGCTCCGGATCGACGTGGGCTACAGACCCAATGGAGTGATCCGCATGTTTCATGCGGTGAGCCTTGAGCCGGGCGTGGAGATGGCCAAGGTGCTGGCGTGCTCAGCCTCCGGGCTGCGGGCGGGCGTGGAGCGGGTGGAGAAGGCGGAGCTCGAGTTGACGGCAGTGATTGAGCCGGCTGCCAAGCTGGGGGCGAGCGACGAGGAGCCGGAACGGCTGGCGATGTACCGGTTTGGAGTGGAGACGATGGAGGAGCACCGGATCCGGGTGCTGACCACCTCGGACATGGTAAGGGTGGCGGAAACGGCGCGGCGGGAGTTGCGGGTTTAGAGCATCCTGGCCGCCAGGTCACTTGACCACGACACGACTCGGTCGGCTAACTTTGGCCGTTCCCCGCACTGCTACAATCGAAAGGGCCGCTACGCTGCCTGTTTTCTTTTGGGGCGTGCTCTGAAAAGAACAAGATACGATTCGGGAACGATGACCTTCCGCCTTTTCAATACCCTTTCGGGACAACTGGATCCGTTGATGCCTGCCGACGGTGTGGCCCTGCGCATGTACGCCTGCGGGCCCACCGTCTACGACTATGGGCACATCGGCAACTTCAGGACGTTTTTGCAGGTGGACGTGCTGCGTCGGTTTCTGCTGCTGATCGGCATCAAGGTCCGGCACGTGATGAACATCACCGATGTGGACGACAAGATCATCCGCAACGCTTCCGAGGCCGGGATCCCGATCGGCGAGTACACGGCCAAGTACGAAGCGGCATTCTTTGAGGACCTGGAGTGGCTGCGCGTCGAGCGGCCGGAGCTCATGGCGCGGGCTACTGAGAATATTCCCCGAATGGTGGAGCTGGTCCAGAGGCTCGAAAAAGCAGGAGCGGCTTACCAGACCGAAGACGGATCGTGGTACTTCCGGCTGGCATCGTTTCCGGCGTATGGCAAGCTGAGCAAAAAAGACCTGTCGGGTATGGAAGACGGCGCGCGGGTGGACCTAGACGAGTATGAAAAGGACTCGGCGCGGGATTTTGCGCTGTGGAAGGCGGCGAAACCGGGCGAAACCTCGTGGGAGACGGCGATCGGGCGCGGCCGGCCAGGATGGCATATCGAGTGCTCGGCGATGGCCATGGAATACCTGGGCGAGAGCTTCGACCTGCACGCGGGCGGCGAAGACCTGATGTTCCCGCATCACGAAAATGAGATTGCGCAGAGCGAGACGGCGACGGGGAAGCAGTTTGCGCGGCACTGGATGCACGTGCGGTTTCTCCTGGTCGACGGCCGCAAGATGTCGAAGAGCGAGGGGAATTTTTACACCCTGCGTGACCTTCTGTTGAAGGGGTACAAGGCCTCGGCTATCCGGCTGGCGCTGATCTCGGTTCCCTACCGGCACCAACTGAATTTCACCTTCGAAGGGCTCACGGAAGCGACCAACGCAATCGACCGGCTGAGAACATTTGCCATGCGGTTGAAGACGGGGAACTTCGCTTCGGGCGAGAACCTGGAACTGCAGGCGGCGGCAAAGAAGGCGCAGGCGGGGTATATGGACGCGCTGTGCAACGACCTGAACACGGCAGAGGCGCGGGCGCCAATCTTCGAACTAGTCCGAAGTGCGAATACGGCGATCGACCAGGGAAAGCTTCTTTTGGGTGACCGGGATGCGATTCTGGCGGTGCTGAAGAACTTTGACGCGGTTTTTGACGTGATGGAGGACCGCGATGGTGAGCCGACGCGGCGGGCAATCCAGTGGGCGGAGCAGGCGGGCCGGATGGGCGATGTGGCCCCGGAACTGCGGGCTGCGCAATCGATGGACGACGAGGCCATCGAGGCGCTGCTGACCGAGCGGACGCTGGCCAAGAAGCAGCGCAACTTTGGCCGAGCGGACCAGATTCGAAAGGAACTGGCGGAAAAAGGGATTGTGATCGAGGACTCCAAGGACGGGGTGCGCTGGAAGCGCAAATAAGGCGTTCCCAGTTCTGGAAGTCGAGCTCCGGGTACCGGGTTTTGGTTCGTGCTCCAACCGATGCGGCAGAAAATACCGGCGTGACAGCGTACGGGTAAGTATCCAGGTCATGCACCCGATTCATTTTGCAACGAGCACGCGAGAGGTCGTCCCATGGAAGCGAACGAAGTGCAGGAACTCAAGGAACAGGCGGAGAAATCGCAGGAGTCGTCGATGCGGCCTGTGGCATTCACGATGAGCGTGCTGGCCGTGCTGGTGGCGGTGACCACGGTGCTGGGACATCGCACACACACCGAGGCGGTGTTGACTCAGAACCAGGCGACGGACCAGTGGAACTACTACCAGGCGCACAAGATACGGTCGAACGACACCGAGCTGATGTCGGATCTCCTGGGGGTGGTGACGGTGAGCAACCCCGCGGCGGCCCAGAAGATCGAGAAGTCTTACTCCGATCACCAGGCGAAGTGGGCCTTGGAGTTGGAGGACACCCAGAAGAAGGCCGAGGCACTGGAGAAGCGGGTCGAGAGGGCGGAAGCCCGCGCAAATCGCTTCGACCTGGGCGAGGCGCTGCTGGAGATTGCGCTGGTGATTTCCTCGGTGACCTTGTTGACGCGCCTGCGCATCTATTGGTATCTGGGCGTGGTATTCTCTCTGGCCGGTGTGGCTTCGGTGGCTTCGGCGTTTTTCCTGCAGTAGGCCGACCGGAGAGCTTGCGAGGCGAGGCAGCAGGCAGATGCGATTGCGGACTCGAAACCTGTTGTTTCATGCGGCGGCGGTGGTCTTCTGCGCCGCGTCTCCGGGTCTTATTGCGCAGGAGCCCACACCTAAAGATCCGATGGGCGACATGGGCCTAAGGTACCAGCTTCCTCGGGGATGGACGGCGGTGGAGACCAAGCCGTCCTCGCCGGTAATGAAGACGCAGCCCCCGCAGGCTCCGGTCACCGAAGAACAGAAGAAGGGCACCGCATGCACTCAGGTGGGGCTGACGGCGCGGCACGGGGGTCCGGCTTCGACGCTGGTGGTTGTGCTGCTGCCTTTTGACTGCTTTGGACAGACGATGAGCGGAAACGACCTGGCGGCCTTCGGGGCGGGCGCTGCGGAAGGACTGAGAGAAGCATTCGATATCGCAGAACCGGTTTATGGGGCATACACGCTTGGTGCTCACAGCATTTGGATCGAGCGGGCGAAGGGAAATCCCAAAGGGCATGCGGAGACCCGGTATACGGTTGAGATAGCCTGCGGCCTGCTCAAGAAAGGCGCGGCCTGCTGGATGACGATGGCGGCAGACGCGGAAAGCCTGAAGGCCTTTGAGCAGGCGCCGGTGACGCTGGACGGGGAAGATGCGGTGCCGCTGGTGCCCGGGAATGCGTTTGACGCGAAGCCTTAGAGCTCGATTCTCCGCCAGGGCTGAGGCGCCTGTGTGCTATTTGCAGACGATCAGCACTCGCGACTGACTTGCTGCGGCGGATGGATGGGGTGACCGTTTGCTTTGCTGCGCATCTGGGCCGTGGTCAGCAGGAATACCGCCAGGATGATGGCCGCCATTCCAGCGAACTCCGGGGCAACAAGGCGCTCGTGGAGCAGTACAACTCCGAGCAGCACGGCAACCACCGGGTTGACGTACGTGTAGGATAAGACCTTGGCCACGGGCACGTGTTCCAGAAGATAGATGAAACCGGTGTAGCCCAGCAGCGAGCCGCCAGTGACGAGATAGGCAAGCGAACCGATGGCGGCAGCGTTGAGATGGACGCGAGGCCACTCGCCGAGGACGGAGCCCAGGACGGTGCATACAGCGCCTGCTGCGAGCATCTGCCAGGATGCAGCGACGAAACTGTTCGCCTGGAGCCGGGCGTGGCGGGAAACGATGCTGCCGATGGTCCAGGAGAGAGCGCCGGTCAATAAGGCTCCGAGGGCGAGCAGCAGGGCGCTGTTTCCGGCCGGGCCAGTACGCAGCGAGGGCCAGACGAGCGCAATCATACCTGCGAAACCGAGAAGCAACCCCAACCAGCCGCGCCGGGGCAGAGGCTCGCCCCCAGGCAGCGCCATCTCGATCAGCGCGACATAAAGGGGGGAGACCGCGTAGAGCAGCGAGGCCAGGCCACTGGGCACCGTCTTTTCTGCGTAGACCAAACCCACGTTGCCGACTCCGAGCAGCAGCAGACCCACGAGGGTAAAGTTGAACATGGATTTTGGAGGCCAGAAGATGCGCAGACCGCGCCAGCGGCACCAGCTAAGAAGGATGGCGCCGGCGATGAGGAAGCGCGTACCGGAGAGCAGCAGAGCGGGCATGTATGCTCCCGCCACGCGGATGGCGGTGTAGGTGGAACCCCAGAAAATGTAAACGCTGGCGAAGGCCAGCACGATGGTGAACCCGGCAGCCGGCCTACGGGGGTGTTGGGAACTGGGCATTGAAGTCAATTCCATCTTAGTACTACAGTTGTATTTCCTGAATTACGGGGAAATCTGTAAAGATGCGGGCCTGAAGGCCGCGTATTCTGACCTCATTTTCAGGGGGTTAAAACCCCCTGCTCCCTCCGCAAAACGCTATCTGCAACTGTAGTATTAGAGCCTGAAGCGCTGCTGCCGGGAGCGCGGTGGTCGTAGAAAGTCAAAGTTGCTCCGTGCTATCCTCATCCCAGCGGAGAAAACGATGCAGACGCGCGCTGTCAAAGTACTGCAATTCGCGCCGGCCACGATACGCTGGTCGCGCTGGCGCGCGCGAGCCATCTGTCCGCGGAAGCATCTGCGTGTGCTGCCCACCCGCACCCGACCTAGCCTCTTCGGCGGCGATTAGCTGCGACTCCGCCGAAGATCCTCGCCCGTTCGCGGACCCCTGAGGGTCCAGAGAAGCCAAATGGTCCCGCCTGACGGGGTCCGCGGCCGCGATTTATTCGCCGAGCTGAACCCGTGCCGGCGCGGCGCGCGCCACCCAACCGAATCTGCCGAGGAGGCTTTCAAATGACCAAGCAGGAACTGCACGCACAATTCGGACCCAAACTTGTAACTTCCCTTCCCGGACCAAAGGCCAAGGCCGCCGTGGCGGCGGACAACCGGTTGATTTCGCCAAGCTATACGCGGAGTTATCCGCTGGTGGCGAGGCGCGGGCGAGGTATTCGCGTGGAAGACGTTGACGGTAACGAGTTTCTTGATTTCGCGGCGGGCATTGCCGTGAATTCGACCGGGCATTGTCATCCCGAAGTGGTGGCCGCAATCCAGAAGCAGGCGGCGGAACTGATTCATATTTCGGGTACCGATTTTTATGAAGAAGGCCTGACCAACCTGGCCGACAGGCTTTCAGCGGTGGCGCCGATGCCGGGCCCGCACAAGTTCTTCTATGGCAACTCGGGCGCGGAGGCGATCGAGTGCGCTCTGAAGCTAGCGCGATATCACACCGGACGCCAGCAGGTGATTTCGTTCTTTGGCGCGTTTCACGGGCGAACCATGGGCGCTCTTTCGCTGACCGGGTCGAGGCCGCAACAGAAGCGGCGTTTCGCGCCCCTGGTGCCTGGAGTGACGCACATCCGCTATCCCTACGCTTACCGGGGCTGCACGGGCGGCCCGCAGGAGGAAGAAGCCTTCAGCATGGGCTGCGCGCGCTACATCGAAGAAAAGTTGTTCAAGACGATACTGCCGGCGGAAGAAGTTGCAGCCGTCTTCATCGAGCCGATCCAGGGCGAGGGCGGCTACGTGGTGGCGCCGGACAACTTTCTGCGCGAGCTCAGGGCTATCTGCAACCGGCATGGGATTCTGCTGGTCGTGGACGAGGTGCAGTGCGGCGCGGGCCGGACCGGCAAATGGTGGGCGATCGAGCACTCGGGCGTGGAACCGGACATGGTTTGCATCGCCAAGGGCATTGCCAGCGGAATGCCTCTGGGCATCTGCATGACCAAAGCCGAGATCATGGACTGGGTGCCGGGATCGCACGCGTCGACCTTTGGCGGCAATCCGGTTTCAATTGCCGCGGCGCTGGCCACGATGGACATCATCGAACGCGAGGCGCTGGGCAACGCGGCGACCGTCGGCGAGTTCATGCTGGAACGGCTGCGCGGATGGACCAAAAGCCATGCGCTGGTGGGTGACGTGCGCGGACGCGGGCTGATGATCGGCATCGAACTGGTCAAGGACAAGGCCACGCGCGAGCCGGCCGTTGAGCTGCGCAATCGCGTGGAGCAGCTGGCTTTCGAACGCGGCCTGATGCTGCTGGGCTGCGGGGAAACGTCGTTGCGGCTGTCTCCTCCTCTGATCGTGAGCAAGGAGGAAGCCACGGTTGCGATGGATATCCTGGAAGAGGCGCTCACGGTGGTGGAGGGCGAACACGAGCAGATGTCGGTTGAGGTAGCGGCGACGGCCTGAGCCGACCTTGCCGGTCTAGAAAAATTGGGGCCTGCGAGTGATCGCAGGCCCCATCTGTTTGTCATGCAGGTTCGCCGAGGAATCGTGTTACCCGATCTTGTCGGCCAGGCGTATGCTGGTGATTTCCGATGTACTGTGCGCTGCACGCTCCAGGTTGTGGGCCATCTCCCGGGTGGTCAGGTGTTGTTCTTCAGCGGGTGCGGCAATCTGATGCGAAAGTCCGGAGAGGTCCTCGGTCTGGTGCTCGATGCGATCGATGGCGGCGATGGCCGGCCGTGATTTCCGAGCCGATGGCGGAGACCTTGGCTTGAATCTCGGCCGTGGCCGAAGCGGTTTGCTCGGCGAACTTGCGCACCTCGGCTAGCCACCACGCTGAAGCCCCTCCCAAGGACGCCAGCGCGGGCAGCTTTAATGTTTGCGTTGAGCGCCAGCACGCCGGTCTGGGTGGCGATGGAGGCAATCAGCTCGGCCACTTTCGCAACTTCGCTGCTTGAGGCACGAAGGCTCATGATGGAGGTCTTGCTTTCAGTGGTCGCGAGGCGGGATTTTTCGGCCGCATTTGCCACGCTCACGGCGTTACTAGCAATCTCGACGATACTTGACTCGATCTCATGAGTGGCAGTGGCGACCATCTGAAGGTTTCCGTTCAGGTGTTCAATGTCTGTGCGCTGCGAATCCTGCGCCTGACGCAGCGCATCCAGGGTCCGCTGAGTGTTCCCACAAAACCGCGGCACCGACGGATTCGTTGTTCTCGTCGGCCATCGATCGAGCTTGATCGGACCCAGATCGATAGTGGAGTGTGGATTTGCGTACGCCCCAGGGTGAGTAAGAGAATAGGTTGCGATGCAGTGGCTGACACAACTCGGCTTGAGCGGGATGGAGAAAGGACTTGCCGGGCTCGACTGGCTCAAAAAGCGGCGAGGGCGGGGAGGAGAATTGCCTGCCCATCTGGCCACCGGTATCGAGGGCGAAGACGCAGCATTTTTCTATCTCCGCCGCAAAGGATACGTGGTGGTAGCGCGGCGCTGGTCGGCCGGCGAAGAGCCGGGGGACATCGACGTGATCGCCTGGCAGGGGGCGTTGCTTTGCTTCATCGAAGTGAAGACTCGTACCGCGCACGACGCAAGTCCGGCCGAAATCGCGGTCGACTCACACAAGCGAAACGTGCTGCGGAGGTTGGCGCGGAGTTACGTTCGCCATCTGCCGCGGCCGAGGGCGCCGGAGGTTCGCTTCGATGTACTGAGTGTCTACCTCGTGCCCGGAGAAGAGAAAGAATTCATGCACTTTGAGAGCGCATTTGGATGGAGCGAGAGGCGGCAGGACTGGGAGTGAGGCGGCTGCGTGCCGGCGAGCGACCGTCCCTCATCGAGGCAACATGAATTGCAACGCCCAGCCTGGCAGGTTATTTGAGCGAGTCCTCATGCTCCTCGTGCCACGCCATCTGGATGGCTTCAAGGCGGGACTCGTTTGACTTTGTCGGGTCGTCGGCGAAACCGTCGAGTTCGGTCACATAGCGGTGCAGATCGGTAAAGCGTACTGCGAGAGGATCGACTTCAGGATATTTCTCGGTCAGCTGAATACCGATCTCTTCGGCGTCCGTCCAGAGAATCTTGCGCGGCATATTCCGGCTCCTTACTTCCCTTCCGCCATGGCAAGGGGCTTGCCTTCGGAGGTGTAATTTCTATTCCACTTGGGTATCTCGACAACATAGCTTCCTGGACGCGTGATGACGGCCTGGCATCCGAGGCGCGACTCCAACTGCTGGTCGGCGGCCATGTCCATGCGGTCTAGTTCGTCGTCATCGGCCTCACTGATGCCTTGCTGATCCTTGATCCACAAGTGACAGGTGGTGCAGGCGCAGACTCCTCCGCAGGCGTGGTCGAGGAAGATGTTGAAGTTCTCCGCCACATCGAGGAACGACATGGGCTTGCCGTGGTGCTCATAAGGCAGAGTGCCGAATTCGAACTCGACTGTCTTGCCTTCGGGAAGAAAAGTCACTCGCACCAGCTTTTCAGGCGGTATGGGCTTTGCTGTTGTTTCGCTCATAAATCGATCTCCTGGGCTGCCGCAATTATTTGAACTCAGCGGCGGCCATGGGATGCGGGGCATTGATGCTTTCCCCCAGTTCTTCGCCGGCTTCGTCCATGGTCTTGCCGCGAATGGCTTCAGTGACGGCAGCATCCATCATGCGGTCGGCCAGGGTGTGCGTGGCCTGATCAAGAGCCAGGGTCGCGGCGCGAATCACGGAGGAATCGTCGCCGGGAAGGACCGCTGCTAGACGATCGCGGGCGGCGTCAATGGCCGACTGTTCCTCGCCGGTCAGCTTCGCCCAAGCGGGATTTTTGCGCGCCTGCTGGACTTTGGACAGGATCGATTCCGCTTCGTTGCGGGCCTCTATCAGGAGGCGTTTAGCGAAATCCTCTTCAGCGTGGTCGAAGGAGTCGAGGATCATGCTCTCGACCTGCTCATCAGTCAAACCGTAAGTGGGCTTGACTTCAATTTCGGCGGCCTTCCCGCTGCGCTGTTCCCTCGCGGAGACCTGCAGGATGCCGTCGGCATCGATGAGGAATTTCACTTCGATGCGCGGCAGACCGGCCGACATTGGAGGAATGCCCTTGAGGTCGAAGCGGGCCAGTGAGCGGCAATCGGAGGCCAACTCGCGCTCGCCCTGCACCACGTGAATCGCAACGTTGGTTTGACCATCGACACCAGTGGTGAAGTGCTCGGTCGCCGATGCGGGAATGGTGGAGTTACGCTGGATAATGCGCGCGACGGTGCCGCCCAACGCCTCGATACCGAGCGACAGCGGCGTGACGTCGAGCAGCAACATCTCTTCAGTGGTGGTTGAAGCGCCGGCGAGAATATCCGCCTGCACGGCAGCGCCCAGGGCGACAACTTCATCGGGATTCAATTCGATGTGCGGCTTTTTGCCGCGCAGGCCGAGATGGAAAAGATCGTCGACGAGCTGACGAACGGCTGGAATTCGGGTCGAACCACCCACGAGGACGACTTCATCGATCTCCTCAGGCGTCACGCCGGCATCGGTGAGAGCCTGCTTGCATCGACCGACGGTGCGATCGAGGATCGGCTCGATCAACAGCTCGAAAACAGCGCGGGGAATCTCTCTCTGATAGCGGTCGCCATTGGGCAGCTCAATGTCGAAGTGAGCGACCCGCTCCGTGGAAAGCCGGATCTTTGCGTCAATCGCGGCTTTGCGCACGGCCTGCACGGCGCCGGGATGGACGCGCAGATCGACGCCGTGTTCGGCGTGGATCTCGTCGAGCGCGATGGCCATGAGCAGGTTGTCGATATCGTCGCCGCCAAGGTGAGTGTCGCCGTTGGTCGACTGCACTTCGAAGATGCCGTCGCGCAGCTTGAGGATGGAGATGTCAAACGTGCCTCCACCAAGATCGTAGACGGCTATGGTGCCCTGCTTGGCGCGATCAAGACCGTAGGCGAGCGCGGCCGCGGTGGGTTCGTTGACCAGGCGCAGTACGTCGAAACCGGCCATGCGGCCCGCGTCCTTCGTCGCCTGGCGCTGGGCGTCGTTAAAATAAGCCGGCACCGTGATCACGGCTTGCGTGACCGGCGCGCCAAAGAAACGCTCGGCATTCCGCTTGAGCTGGCGAAGAATGTAGGCGGAGATTTCAGGAGGGGTGAAGCGCAACTCTCCAAGCTGAATGCGGGGAACTTCGCCGGCTTCCATATCGTCGGCGAGCCGGAATGGGAACAGCCGGAGCTCATTTTGAATTTCTTCGAGGCCGCGGCCCATGAGCCGTTTGACCGAATAGATGACGCGCTCGGGCGTCTCGATGAGCGCCTTGCGCGCGCTGTTGCCCACGGTCACTGTAGGCCGCCCGCTGCCATCGGCTGGAATGGGATCGAGTGCGACCACCGAGGGCACTAGATTGGAGCCGTCCACGCCGGGAATGACCACCGGCGCATCGCCCTGCATGTATGCGACCAGGGAGTTGGTGGTTCCAAGGTCGATGCCAACTACGCGTCCTTCCGCCATGTCTCTGAAATCAAGCTCCAAGGGTCTCGCTTACGTCGCGGACCAGATTGCTGAGATAGCGCCGCCGGTCGAGCAGAGACACCATCGTATTTTGCGTGGCTTGCCGGGTGGCATCATTGCCCTCATCCCAGGCTCGCCACTGAAGTCGCAGATCGCGGTCTACCGCATCCTGCAACCCAGTAAATTTTTCCTTGGCTTCCGACAGGCTGGCTTCGAGAGAGGGGTCGCTCTCGCCCATCTTGCGGGCCATACGCATCTCTTCAAGCTGCATGTTAAGGTCGAAGACCTCTTCGAGCAGGTCGGCTGGAACTCGCGAAATGTCGCGCCTATCTTTGCCGGCATGCTCCTCGCCGATCTCGGCGCCATGAAGCTTGAGCAGATATTCGGTTCGGCGGAGAGGATCCTTCAGAGTGCGATAGGCGTCATTCAAGAGCGCCGTATCGGCCAGGCTCCACTGCTGCTCATTTTCCCTGGCGCGCGCAAATCGGTCGGGATGCAGTTTCCGGCTAAGGCGATGGAACTCTTGCTCCAACGCATCGAGATCGATGTTGAGCTGCGGCCCCAGTCCGAATACGGAGAAATAATCGCCGCCCGGAGGCGGCTGGATTTTGCTGCAATGCGGGCAGAACAGAGTCGACTCATTGTGAGCCACGGAACACGACCAACAGGCAACAGGAACCGCGGAATCAATGACTTTGAACATGATCGAATCCCAACTTGCAAAGGACCTAAGAAAAAGAAGAACCGCAGCCGCAGGAGCGCGACGAGTTCGGGTTGATGAAGTTGAAACCCTGCCGCATCAGCGTCTCCTCATAGTCCAGAGTCATACCGTGAAGATATAAAAATGACTTGGGGTCGACGAAGATCCGAACGCCGTCGAACTCATAGATGCGATCGCGCTCGCGAGGGCGGGTGTCAAATTTGATGGAGTAGGAGAGTCCCGAGCAACCGCCGCCCATCACGCCTAGCCGCAATCCGCCTTCTTCCGGCGATACGCCTTCCTTGGCCATCGCCGCGCGGATGCGCTTGACTGCGCGCTCGGTCACCTGCAGACCACCTGCGGTGGGGCCAACTCCGCCTGCGGCGGCCGAAACGCGCCCTGAGTTGGGTTCGGCAGACACCGAATGAGCCGCGGCCTGCAGTGGACCCGGAGGCGCGAACGCCCCTTGGGCCGGCTTCGATTCTATGTTCACCATGTTCGACATCGCGTTCACCTGTGTTCCCGCGCGGCCGCCCTCCCTAGAAAACGTGGGCCTTGCCGCTCGGAAAACCCTTACTGCGCTGCGGTTGCGGTTACCGTTGCCGCCTCCGCGACTCCGTTCTTCTTTTTCCAATCGCCGATGGCCGCGCGAATGGCATCCTCTGCCAGAACCGAGCAGTGAATCTTGACCGGCGGCAGCGAGAGTTCCTTGACGATATCGGTGTTCTTGATCGCCATCGCGTCATCCACGGTTCGTCCCTTGATCCATTCGGTGGCCAGCGAGGAGCTGGCGATGGCCGAGCCGCATCCGAAGGTCTTGAACTTGGCCTCCTCGATCACCTGCGTCTCGGGGTTGACGCGGATTTGCAGCCGCATCACGTCCCCGCACTCCGGCGCGCCGACCAGACCGGTGCCAACTTCGGTGGAACTCTTGTCGAGCGTGCCTACATTGCGGGGATTGTTGTAGTGATCTACTACTTTGTCGCTGTATGCCATTGGTCCGATCTCCTTCCGCGGGGAAGCCGCGTAAACCAGTGATTAATGATTAGTTTCGTTATCCAACATCATTTAGATGCCGCGCTACGAGTTCCGATTCCTTACTGTTGGTGATGCGCTCAAGGCAGTTGGCCCCGCGCAGGTTGTCAATGCGCTGCCCACTCAATCTTGGTCAGGTCGATGCCTTCCTTCACCATCTCGTAAAGCGGCGAAAGCTCACGAAGTTTCTTCACGATGTCGATTACCTTGTCGGCTACATAATCCACTTCTGCCTGGGTGTTGAAGCGGCCCAGGCCGAATCGGATGGAACTGTGGGCAACATCGTCGCCGAGGCCCAGGGCCTTGAGGACGTAGGACGGTTCGAGTGTGGCCGAGGTGCAGGCCGAACCCGAGGAAACCGCAACGTCGTTGATGCCCATCAGCAACGACTCACCCTCCACATAGACGAAGCTCATGTTGAGGTTGCCGGGGAGACGATGCTCCCACGACCCGTTCACATGTACGTAGTCAAGCTCGGACTCGAGCTTTGCCTTGAGCCGGTCGCGCAGTCCAGTGAGGTACGCTGCCTCGGTCGACATTTCCTCGCGAGCGATCTCACAGGCCTTGCCGAGACCGACGATTCCGGGAACATTCAACGTGCCCGAACGCATGCCGCGCTCGTGGCCGCCGCCGTCGATCTGGGCCGCAATCTGAACACGTGGGTTGCGCCTGCGAACATAAAGCGCGCCAACGCCCTTGGGGCCGTAGATTTTATGGCCCGAAAGCGACAGCACGTCGATGTTGTCGGCAATGACGTTGACCGGAACCTTGCCCACCGCCTGCACCGCGTCGGTGTGGAAGATGACACCCTTCTCGTGGCAAAGCTTTCCGATCTCGCGGATGGGCTGCAGAACCCCGATCTCATTGTTGGCAGCCATGATGGACACCAGGATGGTCTTCTCGTCCATGGCGCGCTTGAGGTCTTCAAGATCGATCAGGCCGTCGGCCTTCACGGGAAGATAGGTGACGCGGTAGCCGTATTTTTCCAGGCGCTTGCAGGTGTCGAGCACCGCCTTATGCTCAGTGACCTGGGTGATGATGTGATTGCCGCGCTCGCGATACATCTCGGCGATTCCCTTGATGGCGAGGTTGTTGCTCTCGGTGGCGCCGGAAGTAAAGATGATCTCCTTGGCAGTGGCGCCGATCAGCTTTGCGATCTGCTCGCGTGCCGTTTCGACCGCCTGCTCGGCTTCCCACCCAAAAGAGTGGTTACGGCTGGCCGCATTCCCGAATTTGGTGGTGAAATAAGGCATCATCGCTTCCAGTACCCTGGGGTCGAGCGGACTGGTAGCGTGGTTATCCATATAAATGGGAAGGCTGACTCCCGCCGGAACCTCCAACTGCCCGATTACTGTGCTCATTTTTTTGATCTCCATCCTTAGTCCATGGTTTTTGTCCGCACTCGGCGGAGAAGCTTCGGCTATAGCGTCAACGCAACCAAGCCCTGCGCTTCCCGAGCGCGCGACGGCGATGGTTCATGCTCAGCCAGATCTTGGATGCTGATGCTCTTCAGTACTCCAGCGATCGTTTCGTTCACTCTTGCAAGAGGCTCTTTGACGGTGCAGTTCGGAGTCAGGTCGCAGGACTTTGTGCCTTTGGTGCACGAGGTGATGAAAAATGGGCCGTCGATGGCATGTATCACTTCGTACGCTGAGATTTCCCGCGCATCCCTCGACAGCGCATAGCCGCCATTCATACCCGCGTGGGAGCGCAACAGTCCCGCCTTGGTCAGGCGCTGGAGAATCTTGGCCAGAAGCTGGGCGGGAATCCCGTACGCGTCTGCCACATCCTTGGCGCTCAGCGCAGGGGTATCAGGGCGCTCAGCCAGATACTTGAGCGCTATCAACCCGTAATCCGCTTTTTTGGTGAGCTTGAGCATGAATATCCGACTGGTTAGGTCCGGATTTAGTATACGACCTTTTCTGTCCGGGTTACAAGCCCGGAAAGTGTTCGCCCTTTGGCTGTTTCAAAAACGGTTGCGGCCGCAGGAGAATTCAATAAATATGCGTTTGACTTTGCGTAAAAAGAGGCTACAATCTGGCGGAAAGAGCGCTATTTCCGCCGATGCTACGAACGATGGCCACCGCCTGCAAACACCCCAAGGTAAGAATCGTATCCCGTCACGAAGACACGGAGTATGTCGAGTGCCTGGAATGTGGCGAAGTTTTTGACTCCGAGGAGTTCCGCGACATGGAGATCGAAGATTCCGTCGAAACTGAGGACGTCACAGACGAGTCCTGAGAGCGAAGATGATTCGGGCCCTCACTTGGCAACAGAACCGTTAGCGGCATGTGGGCCGACTCTTCGCGATACCAGCCATGCATAATGGAGGCCGGACGCCACTGTGAGAGCCATGGTGGCGTCGAGTGCAACTATGCGCAGAGAATAGACCCAGTAAGCAGCGGTGAGTTGGTGGAGCAGGACGGCCGCCACGGCGCTGATTTGCGCCAGGGTGTTGGCCTTGCCGAAGATGCTGGGCGGAAACTCCCGGCGTCCCACAGCGGCGTAGAGCAGCGCGGCAACCAGCAGGATACCGACGTCGCGGCCGAAAACCAGCACGGTAACCGTGACCGGCATAAGCCCTTTGTGCATGAGCACCAGAAACAGGGTGCTCAGCAGCAGTTTGTCAGCTACTGGATCGAGATAGGCCCCGAGCATGGAGCGCTGCCTGAGCAGTCGGGCCAGCGTCCCATCCAACGCGTCGGTGAGGCCGGCGGCAACAAACAACACAAAGCTGAGCGCGTATTCGCCTTCGAGGATAGCAGCCACCAGAAACGGCGCCAGGCAAATGCGCAAGAGAGTAAGCAGGTTAGGCGCGGATCGCAGAGGGTTCAATCGGGTGTGCGGAGCATCTTTCATGGCAGGCGGAACAGCATCAACGCCGGCGACCAGAGTCTCCTGAAAGCCATCTTCACGGACAACCGCTAAGGACGCGGACGGTTCTCAAGCGACTGGGAATAAACCCCGTTGGAGACGCCGCCGCACAACTTCAGGCAGAGTCACAATTTTCGCCTGTTGATCATAGCACAGCAGTAGGATGGGTGAGCTCACTGGGTAACTGTGGCGGGATGGCGAAATAGGAATGCGATTGTTACTCCGCGGCGAGTTGGCCGCCGTGGCATTGAATGACTTTCAATGAGGGCTCCTGCGTCCGGGGCCCGGGAAATCGCATGAAGAACAAGAGGGGCCGCTTTTTGATTCACGGCGACCCGCCGGGGCGGGAAATGCGCGTCGAACGGCATTTCCAGGTTGCGCTTCGCTTCACCCAGGGGTATTTTTCGGCTCCCTCCTCCCGAAGGTGGGCCGCTGGCTGACCAGCAAAACCCGCAAAACCAACTACGCTTGACAGCGTAAACGTTGATGCGATTGCCGTTGTCCGGTGTCGGCTTTGCCTGCCGCGCTTATCCTGATAAACTACCTCAGTTACACATTGCAGGCGCGTAGCTCAGTTGGTTAGAGCGCTTCCTTGACACGGAAGAGGTCGCTGGTTCGAATCCAGTCGTGCCTACCATATTAAAATCAATAGTTTCAGCTGCATCATAACCCAAGATTTTC
>Ga0182013_10000907_pt1 | contig 41043 bp, 40 predicted proteins | sample 612S2MmetaG_FD_120487 | JGI IMG/M metagenome (GOLD analysis project Ga0182013, IMG submission 120487) | Permafrost microbial communities from Stordalen Mire, Sweden - 612S2M metaG | ecosystem: Environmental > Terrestrial > Soil > Wetlands > Permafrost | place: Sweden: Stordalen | collected... | reverse complement strand
TTTATTTCCTTTTCAATTTCAGCCAGCTCAATATTACTACGCAGCTTTATTCGCAACATAACTGATTATTTCTTCGGCTGTGTCCAATCCCCCTTTTACTACTAAAGCATTTAAATTACCATCATATCCCATAGCGAGGTGAAGGGTATTGTAGGCATCATTAAGCAACGCCAGTATTTTTTTATCCTTTTTGCCGAGGTAGTTCTTGTAATGCTCAATGCTTTTCCGCTTACCCTTTTGTGGTGCCGGAACGATTGCGTCAAGGGCTTCCAGTACACCATTGTAAGCTGTATTACCCGCCATGCGCACATATTTTTTATCGGCGTAAAACCTATCCTTTTTACCGGCCTTATCGCGCAAAATTTCCTTTGCATTCAGCAAATACCGCTTTGCTTCCTTTACTTCTTCTTTCATAATGTAAAGGTATAAGATATTTCCATGTGAGAACTCCAATTTCAGCGTAACTTACTTTGAAATCCCGCTTCGCTCATTTCGGCGTAGCGTGTTTTGAGCGAATGCGTCTCGCTTCGCTCGACTATGTTTTGTAGCCTCCGGCTACGGTATTAATCTCCTCTTAATTCGCATCTGTCTCCTCACAAATACCTGCTCTCATCCTTCATAACCCTTAAATAATCCGTCCGCCCCTTCTTAAACCGCTTAACCGCCATTTTAAGTATTTTAATAATACTCTCAACCAGCTTTTCCGATTTCTTTACCCCATGTTTGGCCATAATAACCAAACCATCGTTGGTAACCGTTTCCAGGTCGCGCTCAATTTGTTTTATTTCCTTTTCAATTTCAGCCAGCTCTTTTTTGGCATCATTGTAAAGTATCGTGGCTCTTTCCTTACGCAGCGGTGTAAACTCACTGTCGTATTCCTCCCCACTGATAACACCTGCATCTAAATCTTCATCCAGGTCATCCAGTAACTCATCTATTTCAGTCAATCGCTTTTGTCCTTTCATGGGTATATGCTGTCTTCAAGGCTTTTAGTTGCCCAATCAGTAAATGTAATTTAACAAAACCCGAAAACTTTTCCAAAACCCCCGATTCTCTCTCTACCGCTTGCGGTGGAGCGGGTGACCGCACGAAGTGCCGGTCGGGTGAGGCTGGCTGTTCCGCATTTCTCCCACCCGATTCCACATGTTTCCTACAAAACCCCACCTCGCCCACCTGAACACATGAACACCTGCGCACCTGAACACATTCCGCAGTTAACACCCCTTCCCAAATCTGTTAATTAACCGTGCATAACCTGTTGATAACGCAACATCTTATCCACTCAGCACGTTTATTGAATATTAATTACCACTTTTTCCCACTGCTAAAATGCCCGTAAATGCTACATTTTATCCAAAAACTTGCTTGTTGAAAAATATTTTGTATACTTTAGTGGTAAACTGTGGTAGTAAGTGGGAAATGAGTTTACTTTTGTAACAATAAATGGTGATTAAAAGATTATGGCTTTCAGAGGACAATACGACTGCACAATGGACGACAAAGGGCGCATTAAAATGCCCTCTGCCCTGCGCAAACAATTTGCCGCTGAGGACGCTAACAAATTCATGATTGCCAAGGACATTGAGGACTGCCTGGTGGTTTACCCCATGAAAACCTGGGAAAAACAAGAGGCCACGCTACAAAAGCTGAACCCTTTTAACACCAGCCACCAAAAATTCATTAACGCCATAACAGTTGGCCTTACTGAAGTTGAAATGGACAGCGCCGACAGGTTTTTGGTAAGCACCAGCCTTAAAAAATATTTAGGCGCCGGTAAGGATATTGTAATGAAGGGAAAATTTGACCGTATCCAGGTTTGGGAAGCAAACAAATACGAGCAGTATACGCAAGGCAATATTTCTAACATTCAGGGGCTTGCAGATGAAGCTGCTGCATATCTCGATACGCTGAATGAAGAAAAATGACCCTTCGGCTTCGCTCAGGGTGACACCAGAAGGGTATCACACGTCCGTTCTTTTACATGAATGTATTGAAGGCTTAGCCATAAAACCGGAAGGTGTTTATGTAGATGTCACTTTTGGAGGAGGAGGCCATTCGGCAGCCATACTCGAAAAGCTTGGAAAGAAGGGGAAGTTATTTGCCTTCGACCAGGACGAGGATGCTTTGAAAAACGCACCGGATGACAAACGCTTTACACTGATACACGCCAACTTCAGGGCTATGAAAAGATTCCTGCGCATGCACAATGCATTGGGAGTTGACGGTATACTGGCCGACCTGGGGGTTTCATCCTGGCAGTTCGACACGGCAGAGCGCGGTTTTAGTTACCGTTTCGATGGCCCGCTGGATATGCGGATGAACCGGTTTGCCGAAAAAACAGCGGCCACTGTGCTGAACACCTACAGTGCCGAGGCCCTGCAGAAAATGTTTGGCGAATACGGCGAGGTGCGCAACTCAAAAACACTGGCAAGGGCCATTGTTGATTTAAGAGAAACTCAGCTGTTTGAAACGATAGCCGATTTGAAAAGTATAGCCGAACAAAACCGAATGGGCGAAACGCATAAATATTTAGCCCAGGTTTTTCAGGCGATAAGGATTGAAGTGAACGATGAGTTAGGCGCCCTGAAAGAGTTTTTGTTGCAAAGCACAGAGGTATTGAATGAAGGAGGAAGGCTGGTGGTGCTTACGTTTCACTCGCTTGAAGACCGGTTAGTGAAAAACTATATCAAACACGGAAATTTTGAAGACGAACCGGCAAAGGATTTTTTCGGCAACATAAAACTAAGCTTAAAAGCAAACAATAAAAAGCCAATAACGGCGAGTGAACAGGAACTAAAGCAAAACTCAAGATCGCGCAGCGCCAAACTGAGAATTGCCGAAAAGATTTAGAAGTTAAACGTAAAGACAAAATAAAATAAGTAAGTAAGTCTCTCCTCTCCCTCGGAGAGGGGAGATGTCCGAAGGACAGAGAGGTGAGGATTGTATTAAAAGCAACAAAATGTCAGAGGGATTAGAAAACGAAATGCAAACGGAAGAACCGGTCTTAGCCTCCCCTTCGGGGACGGGAGGGGTTGCGCCTAAGCAACGTGGCCTTGCCTCCATCCTCGGAAAACTTGATTCGTTAAGCGAAACCGGTTTGAAGAAGGTGCTTTTCAACCTGCCTTTTGTTTTGTTCCTGGTAATGTTGGCGGCGTTGCACATAGCCAGCAATCACGTGGCCGAAAACTATGCACGGCGCATAACAAAAACTGAAAAGGAAGTAAAGCTTTTACGCTGGCAATATATGACAACCGCATCGGGCCTGATGCTTAGAAGTAAGCAAAGCCGTGTTGCGCAAATGGTAGATACACTGGGGGTTCGCGAATTGCGGATTCCACCCTTTAAAATAGAAGTAAAAAAAGATTAAAGTAATGCTTAAAAAGGCGGTTCCTTATCATCCGGTTATAATGCGCCCTGCGCACCGGATGATCCACCACCTGATTCAGGCATCATGTAAATTTTATGCCTTAACCACAACAATAAATGGTTTTGGCAAAGTAGTAGTTAAGCACTATGGCAAGCAATAAAAAGAAGGAAATCCTCTTACGGGCTAACTTAGGTTTTCTGTTCATCTGTTTGTTGGGCATGGCAATTATCAGCCGTGCATTTTACATTCAGACTGTGCAGGGCCCATACTATCGCAGCGTGGCCGATAGTCTTACCATTTTCCCTAAAAAGATTCTGGCAGAAAGAGGTAACATCTACTCTGCCGATGGCCGTTTGCTGGCAACCACCCTGCCCACTTTCGACATCCGCATTGATTTCAAAGCAACCAAACCTTACGCCGATAATGTATTGCCAGAGCAATTTAATGTAGGGGTTGATTCGCTGGCCTTGTTGCTGGCAAATATGTTTCACGATAAATCAGTGCATCAATACCGAAACGAACTGGTCCGCGAAGAAAATAACCAGACCCGTTACTATCTTCTGAAAAGAGGCGTAAACCTCGAACAGATGTTAGCCATGAAACACTGGCCACTTTTCCGCGAGGGCCACTACCGCATTGGTATGGTAGCTATACAAAACGATAAACGCCTAATGCCTTTTGATGGCCTCGCACAACGCACTATCGGTTTTACCAATACAGACGGAAAGCGCGTTGGCCTTGAAGGGCAGTATGATGATCAGTTACGTGGCACACAAGGGCAGCAGATGGTGCAGAAAATTGCAGGCGGGGTAACCATTCCTATTGATTCAAAAGAAGAAATCGCCCCTCAACCTGGTCGTGATGTTTACACCACCATTGATGTTGATTTACAGGACGTAGCTGAAGATGCATTGCTCCGCGCCCTCCAATACCACGGTGCCGAACACGGCTGCGTAGTTTTAATGGAAGTAAAAACCGGCAAAATAAAAGCCATCGCTAACCTGGGCCTTACCAAAGACTCTACATACGCCGAAACTTTCAATTACGCGGTGGGCGAAGCAACCGAACCGGGCTCAACCTTCAAACTTGCTACCGTCGCCTCGGTAATGGAAGATGGTTTGGGAAACAATAACTCATTAATTGATGTTGGCGACGGCGTGGCCAAATTCTATAACCTAACTGTAAGAGACCACGAAACGCCTGAAACTCCACAGTTAACAATTAAACGTGCAGTTGAGGTTTCTTCTAACGTAGCCATGGCAAAGCTTGCCTTCCAGCACTACGCATCTGCCCCAGAGAAATTCTATAAAAACCTGCAAACCTTCGGCTTTACCAAGCCGATTGATATTGAGTTGCCGGGCGCGGGAGCACCGGTTTTAGCCGAGCCTAAAAAATGGAGTGGTGTATCAGTGGCCTACATAGCACACGGTTATGAAATACAGGTAACACCTTTGCATACCCTGATGTTTTACAACGCCATTGCCAACGGCGGCAGAATGGTAAAGCCATATATAGTTGATAAGGTAAAGGAGTATAACAAAACAGTTGACTCAACAACAATCACCGTTTTGAATGAGAGGATGTGCAGCCCGCAAACTATTAAGCAGCTGCAGGAAATTTTAGTGGGCGTGGTTGAAAATGGCACCGCCAAAAACCTTAAAACCGACTATCTGCATGTGGCAGGGAAAACCGGTACCGCTGTTATTGCACAAGGAAGCCATGGTTATAAGAATAGAATTTACCAGGCCTCTTTCTGTGGTTATTTCCCCGCTGAAGACCCACAGTATTCCATGATTGTAGTTATCAATTCGCCAAGCGTGAATGGATATTACGGAAATGTCGTAGCCGGTTCCATTTTTAAAGAAGTGGCAGATAAGGTTTACTCGCTTACACTCAACATGCACCCGGCCATTAACAAACAGTTGTTAGCCGAAAACAATATTCCGCTGGCCCCATGTGCCGACGCAAAAGACCTGAAAGGCATTTACAAATTCTTTGGTTTAAATGTGAATGATGTAAACAGCGAATGGGCAAATACAACTGGCAACGGCAAGAGCATTAGCCTGGTTGGCCGCGAAGTTGACAATAGCACAGTACCCGATGTAACCGGCATGAGTTTGAAAGACGCACTCTATATGTTGGAATCAATGGGAATGAAAGTAAATGTAGTTGGCAGAGGAATGGTTAAACACCAATCAGTACCCCCCGGAGATAAATTGAATAAAGGAACACCGATAGTAATTGAATTGACATGATAAAAATGTAGGGGCAGGCCTCGCGCCTGCCCTGGGAATTGCAGAAGGATTGAGGAATTGAATTAAAAAACAAAAAAACCACCACACCCAGACCGTGGCAATATTGAAGGACATATTATATGGTGTTTCGCTGAAACAGGTTGTCGGCTCAACTGATGTTGAAGTAAAACAATTGCAACTCGACTCGCGCAAAGTAAGCGCAGGCGATTGCTTTATTGCAGTTAAAGGAACAGCATTAGATGGCCATGCATTTATCGACCAATGCATTGAAAAAGGTGCCATTGCCATTATTTGCGAAGAACTACCTGCCATCATTAAAGATGGCGTTACTTATGTGAAAGTGCAACATGCTGGCAGAGCGGTTGGTACCATGGCCACCAATTTTTATGGCAACCCTTCTGCCCAAATGAAAGTAGTCGGTGTTACCGGTACCAACGGAAAAACCTCAGTAGTTACACTGCTTTTCCGTTTACTCAGAAAGATGGGCAAAAATGCCGGCCTGCTTTCAACCGTTCAAAATCAAATTAACGAGGAGATTATTCCTTCAACCCATACTACGCCAGACCCCATAAGCCTTAACCGGTTGATGAAACAAATGGCAGATGCCGGTTGTGAGTATTGTTTTATGGAAGTAAGCTCTCACGCCATAGACCAGCACCGTATTGAAGGCCTAAAATTCACCGGCGCTGTTTTCACCAACTTAACACATGATCATCTCGACTACCACAAAACTTTCGAAAACTACCTGAAAGCCAAGAAGAGGTTTTTTGACGAATTACCTGCTGGCGCATTCGCTCTCGTGAATACCGATGACAGAAACGGAAACGTCATGTTACAGAACACGAAGGCAACCAAGCATTCGTATTCCCTCAAAAATCCGTCAGAGTTTAAAGCCAAAATTATAGACAACAGCATTATAGGTTTAATGCTTGAGCTGGATGGAAAAGAAATGCATACCAGGCTAATTGGCGAGTTTAACGCTTATAACCTGACTGCAGTTTATGCAAGCTGCATGCTTTTAGGTTTTGAGAAAGAAGAAACACTAACCATTCTTTCATCATTAACTCCACCCGAAGGAAGATTTGACCAGGTGATTTCTCCGGGAAAGAAAATTATCGGCATAGTAGATTATGCCCATACGCCTGATGCTTTAAAGAATGTGCTGCAAACCATTCAGGCCATCCGCAGTGGTAATGAAAACCTTTTTACCGTGGTAGGTTGTGGTGGTGACAGAGACAACACCAAGAGGCCTGTAATGGCAGAAATAGCCACCAAGTTTTCAAACAAAGTGGTATTGACTTCCGATAATCCGCGCAGCGAAGACCCTGAAGAAATATTGAAACAAATGAATGCCGGTGTGCCGGTTACCGATAAAAGAAAAGTATTAACCATAACCGACAGAAAAGAGGCTATAAGAACCGCCTGCATGATGGCCGATAAAGGAGATATCATTTTACTGGCTGGTAAGGGCCACGAAAAATACCAGGAAATAAAGGGCGTAAAATACCCCTTCGATGATAAAGCAATATTGCGCGAAATGTTTGTTGAATTAGAAAAATAAAAAAGGTAGGCACCCCGAAAGGGTTTCCCTCACCCTTTCGGGGTTTTAACCAGAAAAGGCAGTAGAAGTAAAAAAGAAGAAAATTAAAAAAAATGCTGTATTACTTATTTAAATTTTTGAAAGAGCACTATAACGTCCCCGGCGCGGGTCTGTTTCAGTACATCTCTTTCCGTGCAGCAGCGGCCATCCTCATTTCATTGGTAATTTCAATGATTTACGGTAAAAATATCATCGCCTTACTTCGTCGCAAACAAATCGGCGAAACCATTCGTGAACTCGGCTTACAGGGCGAAAACCAAAAGAAAGGAACCCCTACTATGGGTGGTTTAATCATCCTGGGGGCAATTCTTATTCCTACTCTCCTGTTTGCCCGTATTGATAATGTTTACGTAATCCTGATGCTGGTTACCACCGTTTGGTTAGGATTAATCGGCTTTGCTGATGACTATATCAAAGTATTTAAAAAGGATAAAAAAGGTTTACAAAGTGCTTTCAAAGTAATAGGCCAGGTGGGTCTCGGTATCATCGTAGGCACTACGCTGTTTTTCAATAAAAACGTAATTACAAAGGAAGAAGTTCAGCAGGGTGAAGTATATAAATACAGTTCAGAAAGGATTACAAAAGTGACCGATGATAATTTGAAGGTGCACTACATGTTAACCGATAAGGCACCAACTACTACAATTCCATTTGTAAAAAGTCATGAAATAGATTACTCAATCATTCTCTGCTGGTTCAACAAAAACCTTTGTAATTATTCCTGGATCACTTTTATACTGATAGTAACATTCATTATCACAGCCGTAAGTAATGGGGCCAATCTCACCGATGGAATTGACGGACTGGCTACAGGTTCGTCAGCCATAATTGGGGCAACGCTACTGGTGCTGGCTTATGTTTCAGGTAACGTCATATTCGCCAATTACCTCGATATTATGTACATACCCAACGCCGGCGAGCTGGTTATTTTCTGCGCCGCGTTCGTGGGTGCCTGCGTTGGTTTCCTGTGGTATAATGCTTACCCGGCAGAGGTCTTTATGGGTGACACCGGTTCGCTTGCCTTAGGCGGCATTATCGCCACCGTGGCAATATGCATCCGGAAAGAGTTACTGATACCTGTTATGTGCGGCATATTCCTGATAGAGAATTTATCTGTGATTATGCAGGTAAGCTATTTCAAGTACACCAGGAAGAAGTATGGCGAAGGCAGAAGGATATTCCTGATGAGCCCGCTGCATCATCATTACCAGAAATTGGGCATGCATGAAAGTAAAATAGTAAGCAGGTTTTGGATAGTAGGGATTTTATTAGCAGTACTAACAATTGTTACCCTCAAGGTAAGATAACATAGAAATGAAGAAGCGATTAGTCATATTGGGTGCAGGCGAAAGTGGGGTTGGCGCAGCTGTGCTTGGGCTAAAGCAGGGATATGACGTGTTCGTAAGCGACAAATCAAAAATAGCACCGAAGTATTTAACCATGCTCGACCAATATGAAGTGGTATACGAGTTTGGGCAACATACCGAAGAGAAGATTTTAAATGCCGATGTAGTAATGAAAAGCCCCGGAATACCGGATAAAGCGGAAATAGTAAAGAAGATAAGGGCGAAAGGAATAAAGGTAGTAAGTGAAATAGAATTCGGAGCATGGTATACCACCGCGCAGATTGTGGGTATAACCGGCGCAAACGGTAAAACAACCGTTACCTCGCTGGTATATGATCTGCTGAAAAAAGGCGGATTTAATGTTGGGCTGGGTGGTAACATTGGAAAAAGCTTTGCGCTGCAGGTGGCCACTGAAAATTATGATCACTACGTGTTAGAGATTTCAAGTTTTCAGTTAGATGATATTGAAACATTTAAACCTCATGTGGCAGTGTTAACCAATATCACGCCCGACCACCTGGACCGGTATAACTACGAGTTGCAGAATTATGTCACCTCAAAGTTCAACATCGGTAAGTATCAAACGGCAGAAGATTACTTTATCTATTGCGCAGATGACGAAATCACTATGCAAAACATAAATAAGTATCCATTAAAGGCACAAAAAATTCCATTCAGTTACGAAACGGAATTTGCCGAAGGCGGATATACAAAAGACGAAAACATCATTATTAATTATAAACAAAACCAATTCACCATGTCAATTCAGGAATTAGGCTTACGGGGACGCCACAACGTCTTCAATTCGTTAGCAGCTGGGATAGTAGCTAACATTTACGGACTTCGAAAAGATGTCATAAAAGAAAGTCTGGCCGACTTTAAGTCGCTGGAGCATCGTTTGGAAACCGTAGCCAAAGTAAGGGGCATCGAGTTTATCAACGACTCAAAGGCCACCAACGTAAACAGTACCTGGTATGCGCTCGAATCAATGAGCAAACCAGTTATCTGGATTGCCGGTGGTATCGACAAAGGCAACGACTATACCGTGCTTGAGCCGCTGGTAAAAAAGAAGGTAAAAGGCATGATTTGCCTGGGCGCTGATAATACCAAGTTACACTCTGCTTTTGGCAGAAAAGTGGATATACTGGTTAATTGCACCAACATGTTTGATGCCGTTAAAATGGCCTACAGCCTCGGTAACCCCGGCGACACAGTTTTGTTATCGCCTGCATGTGCATCGTTTGATTTATTTGAAAACTACGAAGACAGGGGCCGTAAGTTTAAAGATGCCGTAATCCAGTTATAATGAATAAAAAATTACAATCCCATTAATCATAATCATCATAAAAAATCAGCGTTCCCGGGATTTGAATTAAAATAAAAGCCATGAGTGCAATAGGACATAAAAAAAGCCAAACCGGTACTTTTCCTGAGGGAAGGGTTGGCGGGTTTATGTCCGAATATCTGCAGGGCGACCGGATGATATGGTTGGTGGTAGTGCTGCTGTTCTTGGTTTCGATGTTGGCCGTTTACAGCAGCACAGGCACATTGGCTTATAAAATGCAGGTGGGTAACGAAAGATACCTGATGAAGCAAATAGCCATGGCTTGCGCCGGTTTACTATTGATGTTTGTTACACATTTAATTGATTACAAGTATTACTCCCGGATAGCTCAACTGTTGTGGGTTTTAAGCATTCCGTTATTGATATATACTATGATATCCGGCTCGCGTTTAAACGATGCAAGCCGGTGGATAACGCTGCCTATAGTGGGTTTAACCTTTCAAACTTCCGATTTGGCCAAGCTTGCGCTCATTATGTTTTTAGCGCGCCAGCTATCCATAAAACAAGACCAGATTACTGATTTTAAAGAGGCGTTTTTACCAATTCTATTGCCCATTGTTTTAACTGCATTACTTATAGCCCCCGAGAATCTTTCAACAGCAATGATTTTGTTTTTTACCTCGGTGTATGTTATGTTTTTGGGCCGGATAGCCATGAAGCACATTATGATGCTGATTGGCGTTGCCATTGTAGCTTTCTCCTTCTTCGTAATGCTCCTTTTTGTTTTACCGGATAGCGCAATGAGCCACGTTCCACGCGCTCAAACCTGGAAACATCGAATAGCAGATTTCTCTCAGGAAGTCGGCGGAAAGAAAGGCCACCACACCGAAGAGTATCAAACCGAGCAGGCAAAAATTGCTATTGCCAAAGGCGGCATCTTCAAACTAAATCCCGGCGGAAGCGACCAAAAGAACTTTCTGCCTCACCCATATTCAGATTTTATTTACGCCATTATTATTGAGGAGTACGGATTGGTAGGCGGTGCATTTATGGTGTGCCTCTACTTATTCTTTTTATATCGCTGCATTCGTATAGTAAAAGCGGCGCCCAAAGCTTTTGGCGCTTTGCTGGCAGTTGGTTTGGGCACTGCATTGGTTATTCAGGCTATGATAAATATGGCAGTAGCAGTGAATTTGGTACCGGTAACCGGGGTTACACTACCACTGGTTAGTATGGGCGGCAGTTCAGTAATATTTACGTCCATAGCATTCGGAATTATTTTAAGTGTAAGCAGAAATGTTGAGCAGGAAGAAGAAGTAGCGCTGGCATAACAAAATGATATGAGTGAGTTGCGTGTAATTATAAGTGGAGGCGGAACCGGAGGGCATATTTTTCCGGCCATAGCCATAGCCAACGCACTTGTAAAAAGAAGGCCTGGTACAAAGATTTTGTTTGTAGGGGCAAAGGGAAGAATGGAAATGGAAAAAGTACCGCAGGCCGGTTACGAAATAAAGGGATTGAATATTGCAGGTTTTCAAAGAGGTTCAATAGTAAAAAATTTAACGTTACCATTTAAACTGATAGGCAGCTTGTTAAGCGCAAATAACATAGTAAGAAGTTTTAAGCCGAATGTGGCAATAGGTGTTGGCGGTTACGCCAGCGGGCCTTTGCTGCGTGTGGCAGGTTTTGCGGGAGTGCCTACTGTTATACAAGAGCAGAACTCTTTTGCTGGCGTTACTAACAAGTTGCTGGCAAAAAGCGCCAGCGTTATTTGCACCGCTTACCAAGGTATGGAAAAAGTTTTTCCAAAAGAGAAAATCGTATTGACTGGTAATCCAGTTCGTGCATCAATTGTTGACATGAAAAACGGCGGTAGTGAATTAACCGAGGAAGCGTTTAAATATTTTGGATTAAATCCATTGCGCAAAACCGTGCTTATTGTTGGTGGCAGTTTAGGCGCAGGAACTTTGAATGTCAGCGTAGAGGCAGCTATTAACAAAATTAAAGATGGCGACATTCAAATACTTTGGCAAACAGGCAAAGCATATTTTGAGCATTGCAGTAAAGTAGCAGAAGGCATTAACCAAATAAAGGCATTGCAGTTTATCGACAGAATGGATTATGCCTATGCCTGCGCCGATGTAATTATATCACGCGCCGGAGCATTATCAATTTCTGAATTACAACTGTTAGGCAAGCCCGTAATACTCGTCCCCTCACCAAATGTTACTGAAGACCATCAAACATATAACGCGATGGCCCTGGTAAATAAAGGGGCCGCCATCATGATAAAAGACAGCGAGGCAAAATTGAGCTTAATAGGTGCAGCCTTTGATTTATTGAAAAACGATGCGCAACAGAAACAACTAAGTGCAGCCATCAGCCAAATGGGTATACCCAACGCAGCTGACAGGATTGTGGATGAAATCTTAAAAGTGAGTAAAAGCTAATCAGGAGTATATGACAAGCGATTTGAAAAGTATCAAACGGTTATTTTTTCTGGGCATTGGCGGCATTGGCATGAGCGCGCTGGCCCGCTATTTTAAATCGCAGGGAGCGGAAGTAAGCGGGTATGATAAAACACCAACTCATCTGACTGAAGAACTGGAAAGCGAAGGCATCCATGTAATGTTTGAAGATGATGTAGAAAAAATGCCGAAGGAACTGGATTTGGTGGTGTACACCCCGGCAATTCCGAGAGACCACAAAGGATTTAATTTTTATAAGGACAACGGATACGAGTTAAGAAAGAGGTCGGAAGTTTTAGGCATTATTTCGGCAGATAAATTTACCATTGCTGTTGCAGGCTCTCATGGCAAAACAACGGTTAGCTCTATGATTGCTCATATCCTCACCGAATCTGGTTTTGGGTGTTCAGCGTTTTTGGGTGGCATTGCGGTAAATTATAACTCTAACTTTTTATTGGGCCAGGGTGATGTGGTAGTTATTGAAGCCGACGAGTTTGACCGGTCTTTCCACAGGTTGAGTCCGGATATGGCAGTAATCAGCGCTGTTGATACCGACCACCTGGATATATACGGAAGTAAAGAGGCTATTGACGAAGCGTTTCTGGAATTTGCCAATAAGATATCGGAAGAAGGCTTTTTGGTTATCAAGAACGGCCAAACTATAAATGACCGCCTACCAGTATTGGATAAGGCGTTCTATTCACTTCATGATACAGATGCTGATGTTTATTGCAGCAAGTATTGGGTGGTTGACGGTGGTTACTTGTTTAATGTTAGTTATTACGGTACAGAGTTGAAGGGCTTCAGATTGAACATTGGCGGCTTCCATAATATCGAAAACGCTATTGCTGCAATTACCATTGCACTGGAGCTGAAAATAACCGAAGAAAATATCCGCAAAGCAATTACATCCTTCAAGGGTATAAGAAGGCGTTTTGAAAAAATACTCGATAACGGCAAAGTTGTTTTCATTGACGATTATGCTCATCATCCAGAAGAGATCAGGGTTTTTCTTGAATCAGTACGGGAGATTTATCCAAAGCAAAAGATAACCGCCATTTTTCAACCTCACCTGTTTTCAAGAACAAAGGATTTAGCCGAAGGCTTTGCAAAATCGCTCAGTTTGGCTGATGAAGTGATACTGCTGGATATATACCCTGCGCGCGAGTTACCAATGGAAGGAGTCACATCAGAGCTGATTTACGACCAACTTACAAGTAATGAAAAGTTACTGATAAAAAAGGAACAACTACTGGATACCATCAAAAGCAAAAAGGATATTGAAGTATTGGTAACAATTGGTGCCGGCGATATTGATAAATACGTTTCAGGAATAAAGGAAATACTGTCAAACTAAGCACGATGCAAAAGTTTTGGAAAATAATGAAGAAGTTGTTACTGGTAGCCTCGGTGCTATCGGCGGCAGCGCTTTTTGTTATCGTCCTCACCTCAGCAATTAAAAGGCAAAATCAACTTGTATGCAGGAATATACAGGTAAAAATTGATTATGATTCGGGACTGGCTTTTTTAAACGAGGCAGAAATTAAAGATAAAATAGATTATATGTGCAGCGGCAGCATAACCGGCAAACCATTGACTGGCATTGATTTCAGGATCTTAGAGAAAGCCGTGAGGAAGAACCCTTTTGTGGCCGACGCTGAAATTTTTGTTGACCAGCAGCAGGATGTTGTTGTGGATATTGTACAAAAGAGGCCAATTCTGCGGGTAATCAACAATGACGGTGTTAGCTATTATATAAGTGAAAAGAACGAACGGATACCATTGAGTGATAATTTTACCTCACACGTTGCCATCGCACTGGGTAATGTTGCATTGCATAAGGACACAAAACGGGACAGTGCAGTACAGGCCGCTCTTTACAAGTTAATTCTGTTTGTTAGAAAAGATGATTTTCTCAACGCCCTTGTCGACCAGGTGTATGTGCTGGAGAATGGCGAAATGGAGGTGATACCCAAAATTGGCGGGCAAACTATCCGGTTCGGCGAAGTAGATGAAAATATGGCTGAGAAATTTGACCGCTTGAAGATTTTCTACAATGAAGGATTAAGAAAAGTGGGCTGGGATAAATATAAAACCATCGATTTGCGTTATAAAGACCAGGTGGTTTGCGAGAAGAGAGACACAACTAACAAACAATAAATTTTTTTCTATGACAGGCGCACACAAAAAGGAGAACCCGGTAATTGTTGGCCTTGATATTGGTACAACCAAAATTGCTGCAATCGTTTCGCAACGCGACCAGCACGGTAAACTGCAGATATTAGGCGTGGGCAAAACACCGTCGTTCGGCGTTACCCGCGGAGAGGTTACAAATATTAAACAAACCACTGATGCCATTCTGGAAGCGGTAGCGGAGGCTGAAAAGCAATCAGGTCATAAAATAAACGTGGTTTACGTAGGTATTGCGGGCCAGCACATTGCCAGCAAGCAAAACAGGGGTATTTACACTTTGCCCAACGCAGAAGAAGAAATAACCCGCCAGCACATTAAGGATATGGTGGAAGATATGCACCGCCTTGCACTCGACCCGGGAGAAAGAATTATACACGTATTGCCGCAGGAATTTACGGTTGACAATATGCACGGCATTAAAGACCCCATTGGCATGTGCGGAAGCAGGCTCGAAGCCAACTTCCACATCATAACCGGTAAAGTAGCGGCTGCACAAAACATTAAAAAGTGCGTTGAACGCTCAGGCCTTCAAATGATGGGCTTAATATTGGAGCCCCTTGCATCCTCAGCAGCAGTTTTGCATGCTGATGAAATGGAAGCCGGCGTAGTGCTGGTAGATATAGGCGGCGGAACAACCGACGTAGCAATTTTCAAAGATGGCATCATCCGCCACACTGCAGTTATTCCTTTTGCTGGAAATATAATTACTGAAGATATTATGGAGGGCTGCAAACTGCTGCGCCCACAGGCTGAAAAACTGAAAGTTGCCTTCGGCAGTGCATTGCCTGCTGAGACTCATGAAAATGAAATCATCTCCATACCCGGTATCGCCGGCCGTGACCGCAAAGAAATTTCAATGCGCACCCTGGCCCACGTTATCAATGCCCGTATGGAAGAAATTTTCGCCCAGGTATATTTTGAAATTAAGAGTTCAGGTTACGCCAATTCTTTAAATGCAGGTGTTGTGGTTACCGGCGGCGGCTCGCAGTTAAAGCACTTAAAGCAACTGGTTGAATATACAACCGGCTTATCAACCCGTATCGGATATCCTTCTTCGTACCTGGCTAAAAACAATAAAGACGACCTTAAGAACCCGATGTATGCAACAGGTATCGGTCTTTTGTTAAAGGGATACGAACAAGTTGAAGAAATGACCGAAACTGAAAAGAGAAAACTATTCTCCGTTCAGCAGGACGAAGTGGTTGTGGAAGGAACAGCACCGCAGATTGAAACTGAAACAAGGACGGTTTATGAAGAAGAGGTAATAGAAGACTTTGAAAAAGAAGAAGCGCCTAAAAACAAAAAGGGCAACCTGCTTCAACAGGTTTTCTCTTCAGTGAAGAATTGGTTTGAGGTGGATAATATAAATGGAGATTTCAATTAAACAGGTATAATAAAAGGATTAGTATTCAGCAATAAATAAAACTTAAAAGCAAAGCATATGGAACCATTATTTCAATTTGATCTTCCGAAAGATCAGTCATCCATTATCAAAGTGTTCGGTGTAGGTGGGGGCGGAAGTAACGCCGTTAACCATATGTTTGACCAGGGCATTATCGGGGTAAACTTTGTGGTGTGTAATACCGATTCACAGGCTTTGGATATAAGCCGCATACCCAACAAAATACAGTTAGGGCCTGCTTTAACACAAGGCCTTGGCGCTGGCGCAAAACCCGAAGTTGGAAAAAACGCTGCCGAGGAATCAATTGAAGAACTGAAAGGCCTTCTTTCTAAAAATACCAAAATGGTATTTATCACTGCCGGTATGGGCGGTGGAACCGGAACTGGCGCTGCCCCTGTAGTAGCACGCATAGCACGCGAAATGGGCGTACTAACAGTTGGTATTGTAACTACACCGTTCTGGTTTGAAGGTAAGGCAAGATATACCCAGGCTATGGAAGGTATTGAAAGGTTGAAAGAGTCGGTTGATACACTGCTCATCATCAATAATGATAAAATACGCGAAATGTATGGCAACCTTACCCGTCGCGAAGCATTTAACCATGCCAACAACATTTTAGCTACTGCTGCCAAGTCCATATCTGAAATTATAACCGTTCCGGGCGAAATAAACGTGGACTTCGCGGATGTGCAGACTGTAATGAAAAATGGTGGTTCTGCTATCATGGGCTGTGCTACTGCTGAAGGCCCGGACCGTGCAATACGTGCCGTGCAAGGTGCGATTAACTCTCCGCTACTGAATGACAGCGACATTCGCGGCGCTAAGAAAGTACTGGTTAATATTACCACCGGCGCCGGCCAGGTTACGATGGACGAAATAGGCGAAATCATGGAATACGTGCAGGAAGCAGCAGGCAGTACAGATATAATACTGGGTGCGTGTGACGATCCTTCAATTGGTGAAAAACTTTCAGTTACCATAATAGCTACAGGCTTTGAATCAGGCAGAAAACCTGCTTATACGGAGCAAAAAGTAGTTAAGGTATATGAGCTGAACGAAAACGATGCACCTGTTGAAAAGGAAACAGCAACCCCGGTAGTTGAAGAAAAAGAACAAACCGTTGTTAAATACGAACTTCCGGAAACCCTGGTTGAGGAAAAACAAGTAGTAAATCTTCAATTGGAAGACGAAGATAGTTTTACGTTATTCGGCCAAACCAATGAAGAAACTGTTTCTGAAAACGTAATTGAATTTGAAATTTCGCGCGAAGAGCAGAAACTACCCGAAGTTAACCTGATGGAAGAAGTTACAGAAATAAGCCACGAAACTCCGGTTGAACCCGTTGCTGAAAAAGTTGAAAAGAAAGAGGAGTATGTGGTATACACCAAGAAAAGCTACGAAAGCGATTCAGTATCTACCTTCCCACAGGAAGATTTGAACAAACAACTGGAAGACAGAAAGAAAATTCTGGCAGGTTTAAGCTACCGTTTCGGTAATAAACAAAACGTAAACGAGTTAGAAAACGAACCAGCTTACAAGCGTAAGGGTGTTGAGGTAAATGCCGAGCAGAATTTCTCTAAAACAAACGAGGTATCCCGTTTCAGCGTAGGCGATAACGAAATAGGCCGCCCTGAAATCAGAAAAAATAATTCATTTCTGCATGATAATGTAGATTAAAGAGTCTCTCCTTTGTTAGTGTGTGTCCAAAAAAACCCTGGGTAGCCCTATCCGGGGTTTTTTACGTACCTACGTTACTTTGAAATGCTCAATACATTTTTATCGCTCCCGCATAAGGCGGGATGAGACAAAAGGGCAAAGGATGCAAAGAGCACAAAGGAATACAGAAGATTATACAGTGAACTTAGTTCTTCCTTGTGTCGAACAATTCATTTAGCAGTTCTGAAAGCCGTAACCCTGCAAGGGCCAGGCGTAGCTTAATAATAGGTGCATTTTTATCAGCATAGGCAACGTCTATTGTATCTCCTTTATAATCATAAACGTTGGGTAATAACGAACGCGATTCATTCATCCAGGCAATAACATTGGTTCTTCTCGCCTCCCGTATTTTCTGTTCCGGGAAAGTTGCCAGCAATGCAAGGCAGCTATCGGCAGTAATATGCTGCTGCAACATAATATCGTTATCCCATGCCCAGTGCAACGTGGTAGGTTTGCCCATAAAGCTGATATGTATGGCATTTCCCCCGGTATCGCTGGCATACCCAACATGTAATGGCATGTGCAGGTCTTCACATAAATGCACCAGTATTTTAATATCTACCGCTACCTGCCCTTTGCTGTATAAATTGCGGTGCTTTAAATGGTCGATACGTTTATTTATTTCGTTTATTACGTTTTGGTTGGTATCAGGCTTGTAGCTTTCGCCCTTTTCAATATTGATATAATGCCACGGCTTCATGTAATCATACTCGTGGTTTTTGCGCATTTCATCCATCCACAAACCGGCATCGGCAAGGCTAACGCTACCCAAATAAAATTGCAGGGAATCTTTAACCCCTTGGTTGAGGTAATGCCAGGCAACGTTACCAATAAGCTTATGCCCTTCGCCTCCCCAGCAAAATGAGCGTAAAGGCAGAATAGCTATCAGGATAAAAACCAGAATGCGGTTTAGTTTCATGCTTTTGTGTTGAATATAAACGTGATTGTAATATGAAGTTAAATTATGTGGTGCCGAAAGTATTCATAAAACCGTCACTATTTTTACAAACATCACCCTCTTTGCGAAACTATTAACAGTCATTAAACGTATTTGAATTAGTGCATGTCCAGTTCAGATTGTTGAATTGTGGCACCAACCATAAGCTTAGCGGTATGATATTTATATCGGGTTGAAGCTAATGACCCGTTATCTGATTCTGATTTTTCTGTTATTCAAAAAACCACGCGTATGGAAAGCATAAAACGTTTGTATTTTACTCTCGCAGCCGGTTTTGCCCTCCTGACCCGTAATAAAGTTGAAATAAAATCAACTGAAGACGGAGTAATAAGCAACCGCGTAAGCCGCGAAGTAAATCATTACCGTACGCATTTTTTTAATCTGTAATTCAATAATGCCTTTAATCCTCTTTAACGGCCGTTTAAATTTTGGGTAATTCTCCTAAAAACGAAAAAATCCGGATCAAAGTACCTGTATTGAAACCAGGCGCAAGCGCTTAAAGCCATCTACCCGTTTTTCTCTATATTCGCTTTCATTCCCTCAACGTTACTATAGCATTAAAAAAGGTGGCAGATTGTGCCCGGATGGTTTGTAACAGACCTTAATAAAAATATCTTAGCCTGATGGAATTGCAGAAGCTTTTGCTTGTAGATGACGATTCGGCGTTTAACTTTCTTAACCGCATTATACTTAATGCCAATGGTATAAATTGCGAAATTGAAGAATGTTTGGATGGCAAAGCTGCACTGGATATTACCACCACCCAGGCTAAGTGTCCCGATGTTATTTTGCTGGATATTAATATGCCCGTTATGGATGGGTTTGAATTTTTAGATGAGTTTGAACGGCATAATAAATGCCGTAATCATACCAACGTTTTTATTCTTACCTCATCTAACCAGGATGAAGACCGTAAAAAAGCTTTCAGTTATAACTGTGTAAAAGGTTATTTCGATAAGCCATTTAATGAAAGCCACATCCGCGAAATCCTGTCGGTTTTAGCTCCCCTTTAGCTCTGTGTTAATCTTAAAATGACAGAGAACTGTTTAGAATTAAATAAAATAAATACATGTTAACACAAAGTTCAATACAAAGTTCAATACAAACCTGCCTGCCGGTAGGCAGGGAACACAAAAAATATACTCTTTGTGGCCTTTGTATTGGCGTTTTCCTTTGTGCTCTTTGTGTTAAATTGCATTTGGATTTAATTTTAAATAGCTTCAGAGTAACAAATCAGGCGGGCACTTTAAAGTATTCCACCATTTCAACTACCGATTTTGAGGTTTTGTTCCCACCATCAGCATGGCGCAGCAAATTCAGTTTAACCGCATACTGCCTGCTTTGCAAACCAAGCCACTGCGACAGATAGTAATAGGCGTGTATCCTGGCATCGTTATCGCCAAAAACCGGCTTGCCCTTTATACTTTTTGAATAACGTGTAAATGCATTGGCACACCGTGCGTAATCCTTTACAGATAAATAACCCAGCATAAGGCACATAAAAATGCTGTCGGTTTCGGTATTCAGGTTAACCTGCTGGTAATTTGCAAGCACCGATTCAAGCTCTTCAATGCCGGCCTTTATATTTTTGCCACCGGCAATAATAAGCAGCACTCCATATACAATCCTGTAACTCATCACTTCATATGCGTATTTGACAACATCAACATTCGATTTCAGAAAAGCCCTGCACTTGCCCAGGTATTCCTTTACTATTTTCTCATCGTGGTCGGTTATCCCATCAGGGTAATCAGACCGGTAAATCCGGCTCTCATATTTATCAAACAGTCGGGTACACTGTATGGTTATAAGGTACAGCTGCCCGGTGTTTACAAATGTTTTCCAATACTTAACGGCTTTATAATGCTGTGCCAATGCATCAAATTCGCGTTCGCTTTCTTTCGAATTCAAATCCTTTAAAGTTGAATTGAGTTTCATAAAAAACAAGCTGCTTCTTAAATCAAGCAAATAAGGAAAAACCACATGCGATTGGTTATGCAGGTCTTTTTCAAGTTGCTCCAGTATGTCCCCGATTCCGGATTGTTCAAAAGCCTCCAGGTGGAATTGATATAAAATAAGGAGGTACGAATGCCGCGCTAAAATGCGGATGGCTGCCGGGTTACTGGCTACAAAACCAAGCAGATATTCTTTGGCTTTTTCAATATCTGCTTTTTCAAGCCTTGTTTCGGCCAGGGCTTTATGGGTAAACAACTGTATTTCAACAAAGATTTTCTCTTTGGTCAAGGCCTCACTCAGTTGTGTATCAAATTTAATTCCGGTAACATTATCTTTTCGTATAAAAGCCTGTTGGCCCAAAAAATTAAGCACAAACACCTGGCACTGAAAATCATCCGTCCGTTCGGCAATTTCAAGCAGAATTTCGGACAAAAAATTAGCATCCTCCCCGCGGCCTTCGTTTACCATCCGCTGCACATTTAAAATGTTATGGTGCAGGTAGTTGGGATAGTTTTGCGCCAGTACATCTGAAAGCCTGAATGTATACGAGGCTAATTGGTTAAAATTCTGTTTGGCGCCCTTTTCGAAACTACCGTAAATTTTTTTGCATAGTTCTTCATGCGTATCAAAGCCGGGCAGCCTGCTGCGGATTGTTTTGGCCAGCTTTAAAGGCAACGTAGCATTTACCGAAGAAAGGTGCGTAATAAACTCAGCGTAATAGAAATCACTAAGCAGGTATATGAACTTTTGTATGGTAATTAAACCCGGTTGTTCCTTATTCATAGCTATTGGTCTAATCTTAAAGGCTCTTGCGTTCAGCTGACATTTAAACTGTGGGGGGTATACAAATATAATTTTACAATTGTATAGTTCAACGTAAACCCCCTCAAAAATAGCATCCATGCTCTTCAATAACAGATTAAGCCGGCAATATGGCCAATGTTATGAAATTAACTAAAGGCATAAAACCTTTCAGGTTCCTGACCGGGGCAATTAGCCAAGAGGAGCCTGAAAGGTTTAACTCCTGCTTTCGCGCTAAAGTTAATGACGTTAGCAATTAAGCTTTAAACCCGGCCAGATAACTCATACTTACGCCGTTAATGAATATAACCTAAAAGGCTTTGCCATAAAAACTCAGTTACTCTTAACTGTTGTTATTTTTTGCATTAGTTAAGCTTCGCTTACCTAAATTTGCCCCGCTTTATGCCCAACAAGCCTAATCCTGATGAGACCAATATTATAAATGAAAGCGCTGAAATAAGCGTAGGCGAAAACAGTGGATGGGTGCAGGCCATCGGCAATTCTTTCCCGGCTTTCAAAAATCATAATTACAAACTCTACTTTTCGGGTCAGCTGATATCGCTAATAGGCACCTGGCTGCAGATAGTTGCCCAGGGGTGGCTTGTGTTAAAGCTTACCAATTCGGCATTTCTTATCGGCCTTGTAGCGGCTTTGGCTACCCTCCCATCATTATTATTCACTCTTTTTGGCGGTGTTATTGTAGACTGGTTCCCTAAAAAAAAGATACTCCTGTTTACTCAAAGCAGCGCCATGGTGCTGGCATTTATACTTGGCATTTTAACCGTGGCCCACATCATCAATGTCGGGGAAATCTGTGTACTTGCATTTTTGCTGGGAACTGTAAATGCTATTGATGCCCCGGCCCGCCAGGCATTTGTGCCCGAAATGGTGAGCAAAGAGGAGCTCGCTTCAGCCATTGCACTTAATTCGGGCGCCTTTAATACTGCGCGGGTAATTGGCCCCGGCGTTGCCGGCCTGCTTATTGCCCTGGTGGGCACCGGGGGTGCTTTTATAATAAACGGCCTTAGCTACATTGCGGTTATAATAGCTTTGCTGAAAATGAACACCCAATCCCGTGTCTCGAAGCGAAACACCAATGCGCTAAGGGCAATACAACAAGGGTTTATCTATTCCTTTTCGCACCCTGTTATCCGCACACTAATTGTATTTACTGCTGTTTCTTCAGTGTTTGGCTGGTCTTACACCACCATTATGCCAATCATAGCGCAAAACGAATTTCATGTAGAAGCTGCCGGCCTGGGATATTTATATGCAGCCACCGGCCTGGGAGCTTTAATGGCTACCTTTTTAATAGCTGCTTTTGCAAAAAGGGTAGAACCCGTTATGTTTATTGCCGGTGGCAGTATGTTATTTGCCGTTAGCCTTATTTTATTCAGCTATACTACCAATTTTACCCTGGCGCTGGTGCTCTTGTTTTTTGCGGGCCTTGGCCTGCTTTCGCAGTTTGCTATGATGAACACCCGGATACAAAGCCTGGTAAAAAGCGAATTCAGGGGTAGGGTAATGAGTATTTATGTTTTTATGTTCATCGGCCTGGCACCCCTGGGTAACTTTGAAATAGGCTGGCTTTCGGAAAAAGCCGGAACGTCTTTTGCCATCAGGCTGGGGGCAATCATCGTTTTTATTTTTGCTTTCATCGTGTTTCTGAGGCGGAACAAAATTACCGGGGCCTTTAATAAATATCAGGAGCAGGGGCAATGAAGCTCATTGGCTATGTGCCTACAGTAAACTAACTTTGGGTTTATTAAGAAATTTTCACACCACCCACTGTTAAACATTCGGTTAAATACCGTGTCTATCTTGAATATCGGTATGGTTTTGGCTTACTTCACAAAATAAAATTGACCTGTTATGAAAAGCATGAAAAAAGTATTTTACATATTAGGGTTGGCAGTTTTTGCATTGGCTCTTAATGGTTGCAAAACCAATAGCATGACGCACTGCCCCGACCTTGCAAGCGCTAAAAAAGCACATCCGTCAATATTTGCATTTAACCATGTGGCAAAGCATACGGCCGATGCTCCAAAACCTGCTGGACAAACTGCCCAGGCAGCTATAGTTGATACGGCAGCTATAACAATGCCAAAAACCGGCATTATTGCGGCCACCGACCAGCAAATGCATTTTAAAATGAGAATGCCAGCCGCCCTCGATAAACAAATGCAGGACGACCAGGACCTGAATGATATGAACAAGTTGCTGGCCAACTACAGCGATAATAAAGTCTCTCTTCAGCGCAACGATAATGGCAAGTTATATTTAAAAGCCCATTCATTAAAAGACATTTTAACCATGGCAAAAAACACCTCCCATCCCCGCGGATACTACGAAAGGCGCTACGGTAATGGCAGCGACCCTGCGGGTGCAGCAGTAGCGGCAGGTGTGCTTGGGCCTATCAGCTTTGTTTTCGCTTTTATACCATTTTTAAGCTTTGTGGCCTTTCCCATCTCTATTGCGGCTATTATTACGGGTGCCATAGGATTAAAATCCAGCAGGCGCAGATTAGCTTCCACGGGTTTAACATTTGGTATACTGGGGCTCATTTTCTCTATCCTGTTTTCGTTCCTGTACCTGCATATATTCTTTGCTTTTTGGTTATAAAGCCTACAGCCCGGTAATTTAGCCAGGTTCAATAATTAATTGTTAATTCAAGAAGCTCCGCAGTGCGGGGCTTCTTGAATTAAAGATTTGCAATAACTTAGCCGTCGCATGAAACAACTGAAAACTTCTATACTGGGCCTTCTTCTGCTGGCCGCTCCTTTGATTACAACACAAGCCCAAAGCCCTGTTGGCAAGAACCTGCACCAGATAATTGGCATGTGGGGCGATAACTTTAAACGCCTTACCGATGCCTCCGGTATGCATATTTTGCAATACAAAAGGGTGATAGCAAAAGACACCATAGCCGATCTTTTATACCTGGATGGTTTTACCTGTGTAAAAGAAGAATCTATACGATCGTTGGCCGCAAAATCCATGTATATAGATTCGTTAAACCAACAATACAAACCAGCAGGCCAAAATTCATGGTTGAGCAATGATAGTACTTTCATTACCATGTCTATCCGGGATGGCCTTTTGAATATTACGTACTTTTCAGCAGCTTATTACAAAAAGATAGCGCATTAAATAAGGAGAGGTGACATATACTTCTCTCCTGTTCAATGATATTGCACACTGGCAAAACTGCCGTTGGTAATAACAGCAGTATCTGAGGAATTTACATTGCTTACTGCCTTAAACTGAAAGTTCCCTTTCAGAATATGCCCAACTGTATCAATCTGAACTATCTGAAGTATACCCGAAACATTACTGTAATAGTTGTGCAGGTTATTGTAAGCAAAAGAACATACCGTATTGCCCGGATTGATAATGCCCGAATAATAAGTACCCGGGGTAATGTAACCATTACCGCTAAAACTTATCTGCACATAATTGGTATCACTGGCATTGCCTATGTAAAAGTTAGCTGCAAATTCCTGTAACGAAGCCGCCGTATCAAAATGATAAGTTGCAGTATAGTTATTACCATGCCCGGCAACACCGTTTACATTAAAGGCGTAAATGTAGTTGAGGTCTTTTTTGCAGCCTGCTATTATGCAAAGGCCCAGAAACAGGGTTAAATGCTTAATCATCCCCAAATTTAGCTTTCATCTTTAAAAAACAGCTTGTAAAAATTCATGCGTTTATCGTCGTCATAACCTTTTTCAATCAGCTGGTTATCGCCGTGTATATAAACATGAAAATTCTTATCCAGCTTCAATACGCTTTTAAATATCCTCGATTGTCTTTTTACGGCCGAGTTAGAAATGGCAAATTCATCTCCAAGTGCCAGTGGGTTAGCCTGTGCAAACTCCTCCTTATAACGTCCAAACGACCTTATCATGCCCGGCTCCTGTATCACTTCCCGCACGAAATTTTTGTACTCAAATTCCTCATTTTGTTTAAAAAAGGCTACCGATTTATTAAGCAGGTCTATTTGGTCGGTTTTATTTAATTCAAATTCCTCAGGCAATTTATCTTTAATAAAATTCCGGGTCAGGGTCATAAATTTTTCGGTTTTGTTATAGCTGTCGGCCACAGGCATAACATCCAAAAAGGTATTTCGCCAGAAAATAGCTTCGTCCTTGCTGTTCGTCCGGTCAATAACCATTACAATAAGTCCATTATCAGCATGCGTGTTTAATATGAGGCAGGCCTTGTCAATTTTATCTTTCCTTATCCCTTCATCAACCGAAATAGAAAACCCATCGCGGCTTTTGGGAGTTTTGAAAAAGGTATCTTTTGATTCCGATTTAATGATAGCAATACCCATCAGCGCCTCATCATTGTAATACAGATTATCCAACAGGCCAATCAGTAATTCTCCTTCTTTAATACCAGGATGGGCTGAGCAATTATACAGGTGCTTGGCTAAGTGCTGGCTTTGCGCATCAAAGGTACCCGGCTCGGCAAAAATCCGTGTAGCGTAATTATACATTGGGTTCAACTCCAGGTCCGACAGGTGCGTAAATTGCTGTGCCGGTACATCTTTGTAGGGCGCCACCAGGTACTCTTTCAATTCATCCTTTAATTCCGCATTGGTTTCAATATTCTTTTCCGATAAAAAAAGTTCACCACCGGTTGAGCGGTTACCTATAAAATGAATAGCCATATTCAATAAATCCGACTCTGTATAATCTACCATAATTCAGTTCGCATTATTTCTGTTAGTGCAGGGATGCAAATCAACAAAAAAGCCCGTGCAGTTGCACAGGCTTTTGCTTTTATATTTTCAGGAGGTATTTTCAGGGCTATAATTTAACCCACTTTTGCACCCCAACAGGCATATCGTCTTTACCGTATAACACAACAATATATGTTCCCGAAGCAAGAGCATTGGCGTATACCGGGCTTGCCCAATCCTGACTAACTTCCTGCTGCATTCTTCCTTCAACATCATAAATACGTAAAACCTTTACGTTTTCGGGCTGTGCAACAGAAAATGAAAAATAGCTGGTGCCCGGGTTGGGGCTTATGGCAAAGCTTTCAGGCTGGCTTATCTGTTTTATACCGGTTAAATCGTCACCGTTTATCAACCAGCAATATTTTACTGCACCATTGGCTAACACATATCCACCAACAACCAGCACAACGTTGTTACTTAGTTTCACCAGGGTGTTGTTAGAGGTTCCAAACCCGGTTGATGGGATTGTAAACCAGGTTCCGATAGCTACATTATAAATCTGCACTATTTCTGTGCTATCGGCGCCGCCGAAAAGGTTGCCAATTCCCCAAACCAAAGGGTCGCCATTATCCAGCAATACAGCAGGGCACGAACTTATATTACTTAGCAAAGTGCCTGAGTTTGTAAAACTGTTTGTTACTGTGTCGTAAAGTTCAGAAGCCGTTTGGCCACTATCAATGGTCGAGGAGCCAATAACCAGGGCTTTTCCGTTATTTAATAAAACCATAGCAGGCTGTATATGCGAATATTGGGTGCTATCGGCAGTTAAAGCCCAGGTATTGGTATTAGGGTTATAAACATCAGCGCATACCGCACAATCCATTCCACCAACAGCCAGCACTTTACCGTTTGCCAACGAAACCATTACGGGGTTAGCACCATGCCCTGCGGCCATAGCAACACCACTGCCCCAGCGCCCGGTGGAAGGATCGTAAACCCACGAACTATCGCCGTCGGCCATTAAAACTTTGCCATTATTCATCAGTATCGCATAATTGTCTGCACTCGCGTTTGCCAGCGAATCTGTATAAGTCCATAGGCCCGTAGCAGGGTCGTAAATTTCGCAGCTTGCCCATACTTCGGTTACATCGCTTGCCACACCGCCAATGGCCAAAACTTTACCATTGGGCAAAAGCGACGAGGCAAACTGGGTCCTTTGGATATTCATACTGCCGGTAAGTGTCCATACCCCGTTGTTATAAATTTCGGCCGATGAATAGGTGTTGTTAGGGTCCTGCGAGTTTCCGTTTTCGCCGCCAAAAGTAAGCACCGAACCATTATTTAATTTTTGAGATTGGTGATTAAGCCGGGGAACCGACATACTATCGGTACCTGTAATTGCCTGGGCATTTAGCTGATAAAAGATTACAATATTTAAGCCGAAGAGAAATAGTAGCGTTTTTTTCATACCTGGTTTTTGTTTGCCCTAAAGTAGAATAAAAATGGAATATTATAAAATAATGAAAGTGAAATTCACCGGTTACGCTCTTTATGCCTTTAAACTGAAATCCCCAAACTACAATGGCTTTTTCAACCGGATATAAACAGAAGAACCTCCATCACGGTATTCAAACTCAAAATAATCCGTCAGGCTCTTAAAAAGCGGGGTGATAGCCCCAAAACCATACGTCCGCGGGTCAAAGCTGGGGTCAAGTTTACGAAGGGCTATGCCTATTTCACCCATGTAGGCGAACCCCCGGTCGTCGCTCACCATATCTACCGCAGTTTTTATCAGCTTCAGGTTTATGGGCTCATGGGTAATCTTGCTTCTTGGCAATTCGGGTTTTTCGGCTGTTTTCTGTATTTCAACCGGCGCAATAACCGGTTCAATTTTGGGCGCTTCGGTTTTGCTTTTTATCGTGGCTTTGGCCGTTTCGGGTTTATGGGCAGGCCGTGGCCTCTCCTCCGGCTTTTTCTTTGGCGCAACAACCGGTTCCGACAGGTTTTCAGTAAAAACAAATATGTCGCAGGCATTTACAAACGCTTCAGTAGTTTTTGATGCCTCCCCTATGCCCATTACAAAAATGCCATTTTCGCGTATGCGTTGCGCAAGGCCTGTATAATCGCTGTCGCTGCTGGCAATGCAAAAGCCAGTTACCGTGTGGCTGTAAAGAATATCCATAGCATCAATTATCATAGCCGTATCGGTAGAGTTCTTCCCCTTTGCAAAAGCAAATTTCTGCATGGGCCTTACGGCGTACTTATTAATCTTTTCTTTCCAGCTGTTTAGTTTGTTATCCGTCCAGTCGCCGTAAATGCGGCGCACGGTAACCTTACCATGTTTACCGGCTTCCGAAAGCATATCCTCAATAAATTTCGATTGGGCATTGTCACCATCAATCAACAGGGCAATTTTTTTATCGGTATTTTGAATTATGTTAGGTGGGGTTGGGTTCATGTCAGGGTTATATTTTGGTGAAAGAAGAACAGACAGGTGCCGAACTTCTCTTTAAAGTTATAGATGGTTTAAAATTAGTTATTATTTTTTTAATGAGAATTGGGAGTGGGGTGGAGATGCGAACTATTTTATAAAAGCTAAAAAATGTTTCGCATGGAGGCACGGAGAAGAAATACAGAGAAATGCAAATGCATCCTGAATAAGATGCCGGGCTTAACACTACATATTAATTTATTTTTTGTATTTCTCTGCTGTTAACCCCGTGCCACCGTGCGAAATTTTTTTTCACCCCTGCGGCACATGCGCATCTTCCGGTTGCTGATCTTTGGGCAGGCGGCTTCTTTCTGCATCAGAAGCGTCGCCGTATTTGGCATCATGCTCAGCATTTTTTTGCGAGCACTTATTAGCTTCCTGATGGTTATTATTTAGTTCACCTTCGCGAACTTCATTTATGGTTGGTTTTAGGCCCGTATCTTCTTCGCTTATTTTAGAAGACCGCAGATCGCGTTCAAACTTCTCTGCATCATCAGAAGCCATATTTTCAGTTCGTTGCTTGTCCATAACCTTTGGTTTACGTTTATAGACACAACAAACATGCGAGCAAATAGTTTAAGAAGGGCTCAATGTGTAACCACAAACGAAAGGGTCTTCCTGGCTTCGCCTTTGTAAAATAACTGGTATAAGTAAGTACCGGCTTTCCAATCCGCAACGTTTAGCGGAGTACTGCTAATACCAGCCTCACCTGCCAGGGGTATTTCTTTCATCATGGTGCTGTCCTTATCTAAAATCCGGATGCTCGAATTGGGGTCGCTGTCAGGTAAATAAGTCCTTATCAGGCATTTACCCGAAGTAGGGTTCGGTGCACTCGGAAACATAATAATAGCCTCATAAGTATTTTCACTTCCGGCATATGTCAAAAATGTTCCTGAAAAAGCACAAAACAAAAGCAGAAATATTCTCTGGAGCATGATTTTTTGTTTTAAACAGTTTAATACAGTCACTTTAGTCCAATATCTTATAAACTGCAAGTCAATGTAAATATAATGCTACTTTATCACAGCCTGAAACAATAACGCCCAAATTTGATTTAAACCGTTAAATCAGGCCCTTATATCCGCTGTCCTGTCTATTTCACCTTATTCTTTTATTTTCGTTCATATCAGTCGTATCCATGAAACATACTTTTAAGGTTTTAATCCTGCCCGTTTTGCTTGTTTTGTTTTCATTAAACGCGCAGGCGCAGAAAGCAGTAAATGACAACTGGCAGCAGCGTACCGATTACAAAATTGAGGTAACGCTGAACGATACCGCGAATCAGTTGGATGCATTTATAACCATTGACTATACCAACAACTCGCCGCAAACGCTCGATTTTATTTACCTGCACCTGTGGCCCAATGCATACCGCAACCAAAGCACGCCGCTGGCCGAGCAAATGCTCGAAAACGGAAAAACTTCTTTTTGGTATAGCAAGCCAAACGAACGCGGTTTTATTGATAGCCTTAACTTTAAAGTAAACGCCGAGGCCTGCAAATGGCAATATAGTACTGCCAGTGGCGAAATATGCAAAGTATTTTTAAACGAGCCGCTTAAAACGGGCGGCCACGTGCGCATATCAACCCCCTTCAGGGTTAAGCTGCCTGAAACATTTTCACGCATGGGGCATATTGGGCAGTCGTACCAAATTACGCAGTGGTACCCTAAACCGGCAGTGTTCGATAAATACGGCTGGCACCCGATACCTTACTTAGACCAGGGAGAATTTTATTCTGAATTCGGAAGTTTTGATGTAAAAATTACCTTGCCTAAAAATTATGTAGTAGGCGCCACCGGCGACCTGCAGGATACTGCCGAAATTAACCGGATGAATGAAAAGGCTGAAGCTGACGGCAAGATAACCGGCTGGACTGCGCTTACCGACCTTAAATTTCCGCCCTCTTCAAAAGAAACCAAAACATTGCATTACACCCAAACCAACATCCATGATTTTGGCTGGTTTGCCGATAAGCGCTACCACATTTTAAAAGGCGAGGTAGAATTACCCCATAGCAAGCAAAAAGTTACCACATGGGCGCTATTTACCAATAACCAGGGGCGGCTGTGGGCCAAAGCCCCCGAATACCTGCACGATGCCATCTACTACTACAGCCTTTGGGTGGGCGATTATCCCTATAAACAGGTAACTGCAGTTGACGGAACCATTAGCGCCGGTAGCGGCATGGAGTATCCGAACGTTACCGTTATTGGAGAGGAAGCCAATGGCTTTTTGCTGGATGATGTAATAACACACGAGGTTGGCCACAACTGGTTTTATGGCATGCTGGGCAGCAACGAGCGCGACCATGCCTGGATGGACGAGGGCGTAAATTCGTTTTATGAAGCGCGATACATACGCACTAAATATCCAAACCGGAAAATGCTGGCTGGCATATCAGATGCAATTACAAAATTTATAGACGCCGACCAATACAAACATAGTTACGAGATTGATTTGGGTTACCAGTTTATGGCACGCGAAAACCTGGACCAACCAATAGAACTGACATCGGAGGATTTTACCGAAATAAACTATGGGATTATTGTATACGGAAAAACGCCACTCATTTTTAATTACCTGGAGGCCTACCTGGGCACAGAGGAGTTTGACCGGGTAATGAAAAAATATTTCGAAACCTGGAAATACCGCCACCCGCAGCCCGAAGATGTGAGGCAAATATTTGAATCGGAAACCGGAAAAAATCTAAGCTGGTTTTTTGATGACCTGATGAAAACCACTAAAAAACTGGATTACAAAATTACAGGTGTAAAAGCCTTTGGTAAAGAAGGCCACCATACCGGCAAAGCCGAAGAGCAAAGCGAACCCAGAGACAGCCTGCAGGTTTTTCTTAAAAACGTAAATGAAGTAGCGGGCCCGGTTACCGTGTCGGTAATGAAAAAGGATTCAGTGGTGTATACAAGATGGGTAGAGGGCTTTAAAGGCACAGATACCATTGATGTACCAAAATTGAATGGCGATAGGGTTCAGATTGACCCAACCTTGTTAATGCCTGAAGTAAACCGGCGGAACAACACTTACATCCTTAATAAAATTGCCCATAAATTTGAGAAGCTGAAGTTTCAGTTTATTGGCGCTGTCGAAAATCAGAACCGGTCGCAGGTATTCTTTGCACCTTATGTTGGTTGGAACAATTATGATAAAACAGAGGTGGGCCTGGCATTTTACAGCCCCTTCTTTCCCAGCCGCAAATTTGAATATTTACTGATGCCCACTATTGGCACCGGCTCGAAACAGTTTATTGGTTTTGGCCGCACCAACTATAACTTCTTCCCTGTTAAAGTGCAGAAAATAACCCTGGGGATAAAAGGAAAAAGGTACAGCTATTTACTGTTCCCCAAAGATCTAACGTTGAATAAAATTGAACCTTACCTGCACCTCGATTTAAAAAAGAAAACTGCCCGCAGCCCCGTGTCGCAAAGTATTAATCTGCGCTCAGCATTGGTAATGGAACAATGGATAGACCCGACAAATGAAACCGCTGTTACCAATAACACTGTTTCAACCCTGTTCTATTATGTGAACGAAGCTAAATATAGTATTGAGCGCAACACCACCCTGCACCCGCTTAGCTTTGATCTTACTTTACAACAGGGCAAACAATTCATAGGCCTTTCAGCCGAGGCGCATTTTAAAATTAGTTACCGCGCAAAAAACCAGGGTTTGTTTATCCGCGTTTTTGCAGGTGGCTTCCCTTATTATGGCAAAAGCAGCTCAGATATTTCAGCGCCACTGCCTGATGTATACCTTAGTACCAATACAGCCTACAACTACGCCTACTGGCTGCAAAAGGACTACATGTTTGATGAAAACTTTGTCGACCGCAACGGGCACGATAATTACCTGGGCAGACAGGTAGCTATTACCGGCGGTGGTTTCCGCTCCATATCAACTTTTGGCGCTACCAATAAATTTTTAAGCTCCGCCAATTTCGTTTCAACCATTTACCGCTGGGTGCCTATCCGTCCTTTTGCATCCGTTGCAGTGGTAGCCGATGAAGGCAGTAATAAACTTGAACCGGCAGCTGAACTTGGCCTGTCGTTAGTAGCTATTAAAGATGTAATTGAAATACACCTGCCACTGTTCACCACTAACAACATAACTCAAAGCCAGCAGGCTATGGGTATAAACAAATGGTATCAGAAAATAACCTTTACCCTTAAACTACCGGTAATACAAATACCTACTTTACTAAGGCAGATTGTGGGGTTTTAATACGGCTTCAATTGTCAGTAACAACCAGCTTACCCACTGCAAAGGTTTTGTTTTCCTTTGCCAGAAGAATAAAATACACCCCCGCAGGCAGGTTATCACGATAGAAATTAATCAATGGCCCGGCCACATTTGTCATTTGCCTCACCTGCTGCCCTATAGCATTATAAACCGTTAGCGTTGAATAAACAGAATTATCCCCGGTTCTTATTTCAGTTTCAGAAGCGAAGGGGTTGGGATATATAGTCAGGTGCAGCTCACCGTTATTTACATCCTCAATTGAAGTTGTACAATTACTATTTACGCCGTTAAAAGTAACAGTTGAAGGTGACAAGTTTTGAGGAAAACCGGCGGGTATAAATGGGTTGCAATAAGGTTGCCCGGTATTAACATTCACCATTGTATTTTCGGTACACCCGGCCGGATTTTGGAAAAAACAACCGCCATTTACAGTAATATGAGATTGCCCGTCGGTACTAAACCAGCTACCGGTTACATTACAGTTACTGATATTAATGCCGGCGGTATTATCGGCAATAATTGCCTGGTTCCATATTTGAGAATTATTGATGGTTAAGGTAGTTCCTGAAGTTCCCAATGCAGACAAAGTAGCCAGTTGTAAAATTGAACTATCCACCACAACTGTATTGGATGGCCCTACTATACCAATTTCATTTACAATTGAATTTTTGATAAACAGGTTTTCGTTAGATACAGCGTATAGCTGCCAGGGTATGGGGCCCATGGCAACGTTATTAAGTGTAAGCCGCCCTTTGGCAACGGAGGTGTTCTGTAATCCGACAACCAAATTTTCAATAGTATCAGTGCTATTGGCAAAAAGCAGATTGGCATGTATCTCGCCAAGGGCCGGAGCACCCATTCCATTCACCACCAGTTTTGCAAAAGGTTGAATTTGCACACCTATTCCAGGCTCCGCAGAATCTACATTCAAAAACCAGGGTGATGCATTTACTCCTCCCATACCCCTGCCCGCCTGCCAGCTAAAAAACGGCCCGGTTTGGTCGGGCAGGTTGAGCGTATCGGTGGTAGATCCAAAAAGCAGCCAGATGCCAATGTTTGTATTAACACCGGTCACCGATATTTGTGCAGTATCCTGCAGATATATTTCAGTAGGTAATTCGTTTGATTGGCTGCCAATAAAAGTTGACTGATTATTCATATTGCACAACAACCAGGCAGTTTGGGTATTTAACCAGCAACCTGTTACTGAAAATGCCGAACTATCCTGTGCATTATAGTTCATATAATAACTGCTGGCATTGGTCAGGTCTCCTTCCTGGGTCCTGAATTCAACATATTGTAATATTACCCGGCTGGTTCCCAGCGCCATTATGCTGCGTTGATTATTGGTAACATTAGATACTATAAACTGTGCGCTGGTTGAGCCTGAATCGGCATTTATAAATAAGGTAGCATTTCCTTCCAGCAAAATATTCCCTCTTACCACAAAAGTATCGGGCTGTCCGCCTGTCATGTCAACGTGAAGGGCACCACCATTCAGTATTACCAGGTCGCCGTTTATAATGCACCCACCTATAATGGTAGTATTAGTAGAAATAGTATCAGGCCCTTGCTGGTTGCATCCAGTACAAAATACTTTTAAGGGGGCTATACCAAATAAAAAAATGAATGAGCAAATCAAGCGCATTGCGTTCATGGTATTTGGTATCTGTTTCTCATGCCTATCCAAATTTACCATTTGTCCGGCACTTTAAGGTTTAACTTTACAGGGGCCGGATACAGCCTTTAATAGCAGATAACAATTGAGGTGCCTCGAAAGGCTTGCTGATATATCCCCAGGCCCCCATCTCAAGGCCTTTTTTCATTTCGCTTTTTTCGGCACTGGCGGTAACAAAAATAAAGGGGATTTTAGCGGTGGAGGGGTCTTTACTTAACTCGTTAAACACTTCATAGCCATTTAACTCGGGCATCATTATATCGCACAATATCAGGTTGGGCATATTTTCTTTGGCCAGAACCACTCCTTCCCGGCCATTCTCAGCAACTAACACATGGTAGCCTGAAAGCTCAAGCAACTCCACCGTGTTCTCCCTGATGGCAACATTATCCTCTATAAGTAAAATGCTTTCCATAATTAATGGTGGTTTTGGGGGAATTGCACCGTAAACACCGTGCCAACGCCTGATTTACTGGTAAAACCGATTTGACCGCCCATTAGCTCTACATAACGCTGCACAATATTTAAACCCAGACCGGTGCCTTGCATGGAGGAGGCATTGCTGGCCCTGTAAAATTTCTGGAACAGGTGTTTCTGTTCATCCTCAGGTATTCCAATACCCGAGTCTTTAACATGTATTGTAACCAGCCCATTGCTTACTTCACTTTCAATATACACAGCATTACCTTCAGGCGAATATTTGATGGCATTTGAAAGCAGATTAATAAGCACATTGCGCAATATCTTGCTATCGTGAAATATCTCAGCCGGGCCGGTGTGGTTAAAGTGTACTTGCTGCCCTGCCTTCATAATTTGTTTTATGTCCTCAACCGTTTCATCAATTAACTCTTTCAGGTCCTGCTCCTGGTTTTCTATTTCTATCTTGCCCTGCTCAAGTTTATCCAGCGACAGGAAGTCGTTCAGAATATCGGTAAGGTGTTTGATAGAAGATTTAATGCGCTCAATATGTTTGGTTGTTTTTTCACTGGGAGCTTGGTTCAGGTAAATTTCAACCAGCGAAATACTTGAAAGAATAGTGGTAAGCGGAGTACGAAACTCATGTGAAGCAAAAGACACAAAGCGCGACTTCATGTTGTTCAGCTCCATTTCCCGTTCAAGCGCGGCAGTCAGTTCCAGTGTACGTTGTTGAACCCTCTCTTCCAGCTGGTCGTTAATCTTTTTCAGTTCGTTTTCGGCTTCCTTGCGCTGGGTAATATCGCTTATAAAGGCCATGGCCAGTTTCTGCCCTGCCAGTTCATAATACCCCAGGCTTATTTCTACCGGAAAAACCGAGCCGTCCTTTTTGCGGGCAAATAAGTCTATCCCCCGTCCCATGGGCCTGGACTTAGGCTTTTCAAAATATCCATCGCGGTGGTGATGATGTTTACCGGCGACACTTTGCGGAATTAATATTTCCACAGGCTTGCCAATCAACTCGGCGTTTGAATAATCAAAAAGCTTTTCTGCGTGCGGGTTAACCAACTCAATGCCACCATTCTGGCCTACTACCAAAATGCCAATTGTTGCGTTTTCGAACAACGCCCGGAAACCGATTTCGCTTTCCAGAGATATTACCTCATTTTCAGGCATTTGCTCAGGGATTAGGGATTATATGGATATAAAGTAATACAGGAAAAGTGATAAAAAGAAATTTTCTGGTAGAAAAATTTTGTTTTTAACTACAATTCAGGGGTTCGCGTAATAGAATCTACCCTTTCAACAAACTGGTAATACCCGTTATTGCAATTTGCAGCCCCACGCAAAAAATAAGAAAAGCGCTGATGCGGTTAATTATTTCTTCACCCTTCGAACCCAGGTAATTAATGATGGTTTTGGTGTTGAAGTAAAAGATATAAATGAGTATACACATAAACACGATGGCTAAAAGTATGGCGCCCGTATTTACCAGGTATTCAGTAAGATTGGCCCGTGCACTGTGGGCGCTTAATGTAAATAATACCGATATAGTACCGGCACCGGTTGTTACCGGAAACGTGATTGGATAAAATAACCTATCCTGCACATAAACATAGCTGCTGAGCTTGTTGGCCTCATCGGCTTTTTCCCCCTTCTCTTCGTCCCTTTTATCAGATGAGAGAAACTCCCACCCTATTTTACAAATCATAATTCCCCCTGCCAATTGAACAACCGGAACAGAGAGGCCAAACAATTCAAGTATCCAATGCCCCGCAAACAATGAAACTGTGCAAATAAAAAATGCATACATCGTAATTTTTCGTACCGCAGCTCTCTTTTCTTCCTGCGTTAGCCGCAAAAGATACGGACTTACCATAAAAGCCGAGCCAAAGGGATTAATTACCGGAAACAGGGCAATGATGCCTATAAAAAGCAAATGGATAAAAGAATGAAGATTGGTGCTCATTGCCCAAAAATAATTTAATTCCTAAACTGCGTTGTAACCTTTGCCAAGGACAAAAGGCCAAATAAACACTTCGAAACTCCCGAAAAATAAAGGCAAAATTAGGAGCTTCAGCCAATTACATTATTTTTGGTAACATACTCTTTAAAACCCAAACCAGCGGAGCCCTTCCGTTATTTATTGTAAGTAAATTATGCAAATTACCATTGTAACCGTTGGTACGCGTGGCGATGTTGAACCCTTTGTGGCTTTAGGCACCGGCCTGCAAAAGGCCGGGCACACGGTAAAAATTGCCACCCATGAAATGTTCCGCACTTTTGTAACGGAAAACGGATTGGATTTTGCCCTCATATCTGGCAACGTGCAGGAAGCCATTAATTCTGCCGAAGCCCGCGAGGCACTTGAAGGCAGCAAAACTTCTTTCTCGTTTTTATGGCAGGTGCGCAGCAAAGCAGCGCCGCTGGTGCTGGCTGCCGTTCAGGAATTATCAGAGGCCTGCAAAGGGGCCGATCATTTAATGTGTACCCCTTTAACCCTGCACATTACCTACTTTTTAGCAAAAGAATTTTCAATACCTATATCAGTGGGTTGCGTTAACCCTGCCGGGCCTACGCGCTATTTTCATAATATCGTTGTTCCACCCGCCAAAGAGTGGTGGCCGGGTTTTGCCAAAAAGGTTTACAATGTTGCATCGCACCTGGTGATGGGCGAATTGGTTTGGCAGGGCGAACGCCCCTTTTTACACAAAGCGTGGAAAGAAGTTTTCGGGCATGGTTTACCATTTAAAGAACCGCTGGGGCCTGCCTTCAAAAAGAATCCTCCTTTGATGTTGTACGCCTACAGCAAGTACCTGCTTGATAAACCCGCCGACTGGGCCAGTGTGCAACATGTAACAGGTTACTGGTTCTGGAAACCAGCCACGCAAAAACAATTGGACCCCGACCTGGAAGCATTTATCAGCAACGGCGAAAAACCTTTTTATATCGGCTTTGGAAGTATGAACAGCGACCAGTATAAAAAAGGTGTCATCAAAAAACTTATATTAGAAACCGTTGCTAAAACTGGCAAGCGGGCTGTGGTACTAAATGCCGGCCTCGGACTGGTTAAGGAAGAATTACCTGAAAATATTTTCGCTACCGAGCCTGTACCATTCGAGTTTTTATTTCCGAAAATGGCGGCCGTAGTTCATCATGGCGGGGCCGGTACAACCGCTGCAGGTTTAAGGGCTGGTGTTCCGTCAGTAATAACGCCATTAATTTACGACCAGCGTTTTTGGTCGTGGTGCGTTGAAAAAACGGGGGCAGGCACTAAACCCATACCGTGGAACAGCTTAACTTCTGATAATCTTTCGCAGGCCATTCTTGAAGCACTCAATAGCACTGAGATGCAAACCAAAGCGCACCAAATTGGCGAGAATATCAGAAACGAAAACGGAGTTGAAAATGCAGTTAAGTTGATCAATGAATATTATAAATAGTATTTAGTAGTAAGTATTAAGTATTAAGTATTAAGTATTAAGTATTAAGTATTAAGATGAACAGCCGGTTCCGGTCTGGTCGCGTTTCAAGTCTCAATACTCAATACTTTATACTCAATACTCAATACTCAAAGGAAAAAACATGGCATTAAAAGTAATAGGCGCCGGCTGGGGCCGCACCGGAACCGAATCATTAAAAATTGCGCTTGAACAGCTGGGCTTTAGCCGGTGCTATCACGGCTTCAATTTATTTAATGACGGCGCCAAACTGAAATACTGGAAAGAGTTGCACGAAACCGGCACCACCGATTTTGAAGCCCTCTTTGCAGGTTGCCATGCAGCCGTTGATTTCCCGAGCGCTTATTACTACCGACAGTTATTAAAACAATATCCGGATGCTAAAATTATACTAACCGTCCGCGATGGCGCCCAATGGTACGATAGCGCCGCCAACACCATTTTCAAAAAACCTGACCCGTTTAAGTTTCCGATACTTAAATTCCTGGGTAAACTCTCAACCAAGCTAAGCTACATACCGCAGATATATTACCACATTCAAACCTTTTTATTCCAGGGCGCCTTTAACGGAAAAATGGGAGATAAAGAGGCAATGATAGCCTTGTTTAACCAATGGAATGAGGAAGTAAAAAAAACTATACCGGCCGATAAACTTTTGGTATACGAGGTAACCCAGGGCTGGGAACCGCTCTGTAAATTTTTGAATGTGCCGGCGCCCTCAACACCTTTTCCCAAAACCAATAGCCAGGAAAGTTTTCAGAAAAGAATAGAGAAAGCGATATTCAGCCCAACCGGCACTAATGTTTGATTTCAAATACATTTTTAACGCTCCCGCATAAGGCGGGATGAAACAAAAGGCGCAAAGATTACAAAGAGCGCAAAGGATTATAAGTTGGTAATACTATGCCTGTAACACGATAAGTTTTTTTAATTCCTGTTTCGCTGGTTGAAGTAAATATTTATTTTTAGCAATGCTCCGAGTTGATAATATTCCCTGGTATATAAAGCCCTTTTTTCTTTTATGGGGCCATGCAATGGGTTTGCTGTTATACTTCTGGACACTGTCCATCAGGCTTACCTGCAAAATAAAATTCACCGGTGCACCTTTACCTGCAAATGGCTCACCGGTTGCATATTGTATCTGGCATAAAGACCTTGCGCTCTATTTTGCAGTATTTAATAAAGTGAATAATCAGGCCTGGCTTAACCATCCGGCGTGGTATATGAAACCCATACATGTGCTGCTGCATTTAACAGGTGTTGAACACATTTGCCTGGGCAGCAGTGGCAACAACGGCATGGCTGCTCTTGAAAATGTAATAGGCTATTTAAAACAAGGCTACTCAACCCTTGTAGCCTGCGATGGCCCCGCCGGGCCCGCATACCAGATTAAGCCCGGAGTTCTGTGGATGAGCCGCGATGCTCAAATACCGGTAGTGCCACTGCGGTTTAACTGTAAACGGGGCATGCGCCTGGGCGGTTGGGATAAAAAATTTGTTCCCTTTTTATTTTCAGAAATAATTGTGGAAGTGGGTCCAAATATTCAGGTAACCGAAAACAACCTGGAAGTATGCAGCGACGCTATTGAACTCTTTTTGAATGACGTATAAATTTTTACGTATGGCAGAATACTATTTAACAGCACCTGCCATACGCAAAAATATTTACGAAATATAATAACTGACAGTAGCCACAATGGTTTCGGCTACTTCGGTATATTTTACATAATCAGATGGGGCCGGTGTTGATGATGGAGTATATGGTTTGTATCCCGGGATATAACCGCCGGAGTTTCCACCATTATATTCATAGGTACTGAGATTACTGAGTAATGCGCTTACTGCCATCTGTGCCTGGGCAAAATTGGCATCATCCAGCATTTCGGCAACCATAAAACTCTCCACATTAATGTAATTTACTTTACCATTGGCCGACATGAAATCTAAAGAAAAACTCAGGTCGGAACCTTTGGTTTGTAACATACCCAGTACCTGTAATAAATGCCCCCTCCCAGGTGTATAATGCCCGCTTTTGTTCGATAGCCATGACATTATTCCGTTAGTTACCTTCAATTCACCCGCGCAAGCCACTGGCGACCCCGCAAGCAGCGAAGAGTGATGATAATGGCCAACACTATGAGATTGCACATATAGCCTACCGGTGTTGCTCATTACATAAATGCCAAAGCCGGGGCCTGAAAAGTGGGTAACCATTTTAGCCGTGTCGAGTGGCTGGCCATTAGAAGTAAAAAGCCTTCCACCAACAATTGTTATTTCGGTTGCATTTTGCTGACGCAATTCAGCGTCGTAAACCACTTTAAGCCGCATGGTTTGCGGCCAGTTTAAATCATCCAGCCCGCTAAACCAGGCGCCTTGCCTCGATAGCCATTTACGCAACCAGATTACACGGTCATTCAAACGGTTTTGTTCAGCCGTTTTGTTTTGGGTTTGCTGCCCTGTATGAAAAGCCGCCAGGTTTTTTACCCCTTTAACATCGGTAGACTGAGGAGTTCTGTTTGCCACCTGGTTATTGCGCGCAGCCGCCATTGCTTTTTTCAAAGCCCCCACTACGCCTTTTAAGGCATCCTCGCGTACACCAGAAGTGCCTACTTCGCCCTGGTAATGGATACCAACAGATGCCGTTTCAGTTAAGTTATTCGCATATTTATCCAGCGATTTAAACCTTGCCATAAAAAAATATTTAAGTTAAT
>Ga0182013_10000906_pt1 | contig 41044 bp, 21 predicted proteins | sample 612S2MmetaG_FD_120487 | JGI IMG/M metagenome (GOLD analysis project Ga0182013, IMG submission 120487) | Permafrost microbial communities from Stordalen Mire, Sweden - 612S2M metaG | ecosystem: Environmental > Terrestrial > Soil > Wetlands > Permafrost | place: Sweden: Stordalen | collected... | reverse complement strand
TTTGTCCAAAAGTTTCGCTCACTTTCACATCCCATCAAGCGCCTTCCAACTGCGTCATCAGTTCCTCCCACTCCGCGGTGAAGGCGGCCAGTTCTCTGCGCAGCTCTTCGGCCAGGTCGCTCAGCCTCTGGGATTCGGCGGCGGAGACGTACACCCCCAACTGCTCTTCGGTATGGGCGATCGAGGACTCCACGCGCGGAATCTCCTCTTCCAGAAACGCGCAGCGCTCCTCCATCTGCTTCTGCTTGATGGGATTCAGCCGCCGCGGCCGGTCCTTCGCGGCCTCCCCGTCGGCCTCGGCGCCGTTCGCCCCAGCGCCCGCGCTCACCGCCACGGCAACCTCCGGCGTCTTGCCCTTCGCCGCTGGCTCCGCCAACGCCGCTCCATCGCTCTGCGCCAGTTTCCAGCGCAGGTAGTCCTCGTAGTTGCCCTCGTGGCTGGTCACCGTGCCGCCTTCCACTTCCAGCACCCGCGTCGCCAGCCGGTCGATGAAATAGCGGTCGTGCGACACAAACACCACGGTCCCGCTGAAGGCCGCAATCGCGTCCAGCAGCACGTCCTTGGCCCGCATGTCCAGGTGGTTGGTGGGCTCGTCCAGCAACAGAAAGTTCGACGGCGACACCAGGATTCGGGCCAGCGCGTAGCGGTTCCGCTCGCCCCCGCTCAGCACCCCCAGCGGCTTGAAAACGTCGTCGCCCGAGAACAGAAAGCAGCCCAGCAGCGCCCGAAGCGCCTGCTCCGGAACCTTCACCGCCGCCCGGCTGATGTCGTCCAGCATAAGCGCGTCGCCGTCCAGCACCTTGTACTGGTCCTGCGCAAAGTACTCGCTGATCACGTTGTGGCCCAGCTTCACCTCGCCCGACGTCGGCGCCTCCGCCCCCGTCAGCAGCTTGATCAGCGTCGACTTCCCCGCCCCGTTCACCCCCACCAGCGCCACCCGGTCCCCCCGCTCGATGCCAAACCGCACCCCCCTCAGCACCTGCTTCGAGCCGTAACTCTTCGACAAATCCTCGGCCTCCACCACCATCCGCCCCGAGGGCGGCGGCTGCGGAAACTTGAAGTGGATGACCGGCTCTTCCTCGGGAATCTCGATGCGCTCGATCTTCTCCAGTTCCTTGATGCGGCTTTGCACCTGCTTGGCCTTGGTCGCCTGGGCGCGGAAACGGTTGATGAACGACTCCAGGTGCTCGACCTGGATCTTCTGATTGCGGTAAGCCGCCTCCAACTGCGTCCGCCGCTCGTCCTTCTGACTCAGGTACTTGGTGTAGTTTCCCTGGTACACATTCAGCCGCTTGTTCCATATCTCCACCGTGCGGTCGATGGTCACATCGAGAAAGTACCGGTCGTGGGAGATGAGGATGTAGCCGAAGGGATAATTCTTGAGATAGTCCTCCAGCCAGTTGCGGGTTTCCAGATCCAGGTGGTTGGTCGGCTCGTCCAGCAGCAGCAGGTTGGGCTTGGCCAGCAGCAGCTTGGCCAGCGCAATCCGCATCTGCCAGCCGCCACTGAACTCATCCGTCTGCCGCGCCCAGTCTTCCTTGCCGAAACCCAGCCCCGTCAGCACCGCGCCCACCTGCGCGTCCAGCGCGTAGCCGTCCAGGGCATGAAAGCGCTCCTGCAGCGTCGAGTAGCGCTCTGCCGTGGCCTCGTACTCGGGGCTGGCGTGCTCCAGCTCCGCCAGTTGCCCGCCCAGCCGCTCCACCTCGCGCTCCATGTCGCGCAGCTCGTCGAAGACCGTCAGGCACTCCTCGAAGACGCCGCGCCCCGTCAGCAGCAGGCCCTCCTGGGGCAGGTAGCCGATGCTCATGCCGCGGGTCTGCTGCACCTGGCCGTAGTCCAGCGTCTCCTGACCCGCCAGCACCTTCATCAGCGTCGACTTGCCGGTGCCGTTGGCGCCCACCAGCGCCGTCTTCTCGCGCGCCCGGATCAGCCAGTTGGCCTCCAGAAACAGGATTCGCGGTCCAAACCGCTTGCCGGCATTTTGCAGGGAGAGCATCTCCTTCTATTTTCGCAGACCGCCGGCCAACCCCTGGGGTGGGGCCAACGAGACAGCTTTTGCCCTTCGGGCGGCGCCAGGGTGAAATCCCCGGCATTCGTCTGCGTTGCGGTAAGGTCCACCACGTTGTTCATGGATGGACCGCCGCCATGACAGAGCCCAACCCGGTGCACGCGTTCCGTTCAACGGCCTTACACGCTTTTTACAAGGGCATTACAACCTTTTACCGCGGTTCATCCCGGATCGTGTCACATTGTGTAGAAGTAGCGTATGGCTGGAGTCGCTGGATGGGATTCTGAGCTTCGAACCGCGGGCGATCTGGCATGATAACCAGACGAAAAATATGGAGAGGAGTAGAAACGTGAGCTTACTTCTGATGGTTCCGGCGAATAACTCGAAGAGCACACCCAAGAGCCTTGGGCAGCCACAGGCAGTACAGGCCAGGGCGGTGTTGGAGGAGTTGTTCGAGCTATTGGAAGCCTATGGCCCCACCTGGTACACGGAAGAACACCAGAAACGAGCCTTGGCCGCGCTGGTTCAGCATTGACCGACAAGTAGTTCATCCGTCGATCGAAGCCGCGTGACTGCGGCTCGCCGTGGCGGCCAGTGAAAGCAGTGTGACCGTCCTGATTACGGGCCGCTCAATCTGACCGCCGGTGTGCGCAAGCCGCCGCAGGGTTCTTCCACCTAATCTTGTACCACTTCGCTACCGCCTTGAAAGCGGTATCCTGTCCCGGGAACGGTAACGATCATTTCGGGCCTCTTGGGGAAGCGCTCCAACTTCTGGCGGAGACTGGCTACATGCACATCCACGGTTCGAGTGAATGTGCTGGCCTTCTGACCCCAGACCTCCTGCAGCAATTCGCCGCGGGGGAGCGTGGTCTCTGGATGTTCCACGAAGTAACGAAGCAAGTGGAACTCACGAGCCGTCAGATTGACCGCTATGCCGTCGCGGGTTACCAAGGTTCTCCGAACATCTACAACAATCGTGCCGAACTTGTAGAAGTGCGGGCCGCCCGCCTGGGCCAGGCCCGCCCGCGCTGGCGAGCGGCGCAACAAGGCCTCGATCCGCGCCATCAGTTCATGCGTGTCAAAAGGCTTTGTGACATAGTCGTCCGCTCCCAGTTTGAGGCCCACCACCTTGTCAACCGTCTGACTGCGCGCAGTCAGCAGCAGAATCGGGGTGGCAAGGCCGGCGCGGCGAATCTCCGTGCAGAGATCAAGCCCGCTGCGGAAGGGAAGCATGATGTCGAGGATGATCAGATCGAAGGGAGACTGGATGGCCTTCGCCAATCCTTCATGACCGTCCACTGCGAAATCCACAACGTAGCCTTCGCTGCGCAGCCGGTCCCCCAGCGTCATGCACAGTTCCTGTTCGTCTTCCACGATGAGAATGCTCTGGTTCATGGGCGTGACGATTCAGCCGGCGGTGAAGCGGTTGCGCCCGGCTGCGAGCCGTCTCCTTTCGCAATTTGCAGGTGCAGGGTAAACGTACTGCCTGCGGAAAGTTCACTGAGAACCGACAGCCTTCCCCCCATGGATTCCGCGATCCTCTTGGCAAGAGACAGCCCCAAGCCGGTTCCATGAACCTGCGCAACTTGCACACGCGGGCTGCGGTAAAACGGATCGAAGATCCGAGCGAGTTCGGGGGGGTCGATTCCGATGCCCCGATCCGCAACTGCAATCCGCACCTCTCCGCCCGCCCCGCGCTCCAAAGGCGCGGAATAGGCGCGCAGCACAATGCGCCGGTGGTCTCCGCCGTACTTCACGGCGTTGCTGATCAAATTCTCCAGGCACCGCGAGATCGCCGGCGCATCTCCGATCACAAGCGGAAGACCAGGCTCAATCTCGCGGTCGATGATGAAGCCGGCTGCGTGCGCCAGCCCTTCGGTGCTGTTCACCGCCGAGTCGATCAGCGGCGAAACCTCCAAAGGTTGCAGCCGGTAGCGGTTCTTGTGGTCTTCGGTCGAGGCAAACAGCAGAATCTCATCCACCAGCCTGCCCATGCTGCGGCTCTGCTTCTGGAGAATCGCGCCATATCTCCGCATTCCTGCCTTGTCCTCGACCAGGCCATCGGCAATGTTGTCCGCCGCCGAACTCAGCACAGCCAGGGGCGTGCGCAATTCGTGCGACACCGATGCCACAAATTCCATTTGCAGTTTCGCGAGTTGAATCGCGCTCAGCATGCGGCTTCTTTGAATGGCCCAGACGGCGCCTCCCGATAGCAGAAACGTAAAGCCCAGAATTCCGATCAGCCTCCACGCGGAACGCCGCGATGAGGCAACCAGAGCAGCCAGGCGCTGCGACGCATCGTCGTCGTAAAGACGCTTGACTTCGTTCAGGTCCCTGCGCACCAGCTCGAATGCCGGCACGCCCCCCGAAAGATCGAGACTCACCGCCTCCTTTGTGCTTCCCTCCAGGATGGAAGCAAGAACTTCGTCGCGGACATTCAGGTAATTGGTCCAATCCCGGGTCAACCGGCTGGCGACCGCGGTCTCCGCTGGCGGCTTCGCCTGGCGGCTGTATTCGGCGATCCCGTCTTTCACTCGCTGGTCGGCATCCCGGGATTGGTCCGCATATTCCACCTGCAGGTTGCTGTCGCTGGTGGTCAGGGCATAAAGCGTGGCGCGGCGCGTCTCCTGCGCGTAGTACTGCAACTCGCCGATCTGTTGCAGCCCATGCACCGATCCGAAGTACATCTTCTGCGCTTCCGCGCTCGCCGTCTGCAAATCGCGGATCACAAAAGCCCCCACCACTGCCACTCCGCAACAGACCAGGAAGAGCAAAAGGCCCGCATGGTGGCGCGAAGTAGGGCGCAGAAGCGGGTCAAGAAACCCCGGCGCATACCCCGGGCGCCGGCTCCATCCGATCTTATGTTCCTTACTCGCCATCGTTGGCCACCTGAAACTGTGCGTGCAGCTTGTATCCCTTGTCACTGGGCAGTAGATTGTCGATCCGCACCGTCTTCACCGAAGCGTCCACATCGCTGATGCGCAGGTATCCGATCGCGCCGGGCACGTTGAAGATGAACTTCCTCACCCCGGCTGGCGTCGCCAGAGTCTTCGGCGTGACCAATATGTCGCCGGAATACAGCCCGCGAAGAAAATGGGTCTTCAACTGGCTTTCGCTCATGCCGCAAACATCGCGAAGAATGGCCTTGCGTTCCGGGTCTCCCGGCCCCCGCATCACCAGCGTGATGCGCCGCCCATTGGCCCAATGGCTGCGGCCGCCAAGGAAGATCGTTCGCAATTCTGCAAGGGAAAGGTTATCCACCGGATTCGTGCGATTCACCACGATCACCAGCGGCTCTGTGGTCCCCGTCTGCTGTTCCAGAAACCCCTCGGACTCAGGCACAGCGGCTCGACCCGCATTCGACGGCGGACACCCGGTTAACACCAGGACAATCAGAAGAGTCGTCAGTCGGCGCATGCTCGATCGGTTCTCGCTAGAACGTAAATCCCGCTTGCAGGGTCAGCCCGTTCACCGCTGGCTGGTTGCGCAGGAATCTGCGGTCGTACTGCAACTTCAGGGCCACGGACTCGCTGGCGTCAAAGCGTAGCCCCAGCGAAGGGCCATGTTGCAACCCCACGTCCGGGAACACCGGTTCATTGCTTGCGGCATTCAAATACTGATAGCGAAAATAGGGCCGGAATGCGTCAAATTGCCTCGAGACCTGGGTGTAGAACGCGGGCGTGTTGAAAACAGCGGATGTCCCGTTGACTGCATGCCTGTCCAGCAAGGCCTCGTTCAGCCATTCGTACGCCGGCCGGATCAGCACCGCATGGGCCGCCAGGATGGTCTCCCCAATCTTCGGCATGTTGTCCGGAACCAGCCGGTCGCGATAAACCGAGAAGCCCGCCTGCAACCCGCGAACCGCTTCCGGCTTTGCGAATAGAGCCAGGTTGAAGGCTTTGCGGTCCTGATCCGCAATCTCGTTCTGGACCGGTTCATTCCCCAACGGATTGCGCGACTCCCGGCCATTGCCCGCTTCCGCGACGTAATGCAAGCCCAGAGATCCGGACGGAATCAGACCCGACGCGGTCACCCCGACAATGTGGATCGGCAGAATCCCTCCTTCGTCCTCAAACGCAAAAAGAAAAGGCCTGCCGGTGGTGGTTTGCAACCACGTGCTGTGATGATAGGCAGTGTTGTAGTAGCCGATGGCCGTGTGTCCCCGGCCCGCGGAGATATTCAGGTAATCGTTGTACGAGTATTGCAGCAGATAACGCTCGACATCCACGCCGAAGGTGTTCTCCGGTCCGACGATATTGCCGTAAATATTGTCCGGGCCGCCTTCAAATACAATTTCGCTGAGAAATTTGAACTTCTCTGAAATGTCCGATGTCACGAACAGATCGAGCTGTCCCAGCGAGAAGGAGGTTGTATCCCCCTTCTTGGTGTCGCCGGACAGTGAAACGTCTCCAAAGCCGCGAATCCTCAGCAGCGTCTTGCTCAGGTCCATTCTCTCCGCCATGGCGTTTTCCGGTTGTGCCTGCTCCGATTCCTGGGGCGCGGCAGGAGACGGTTTCGCGGGCAAGGATGCCTCGGCATTCGGACCGGACGGCGGGTCGGGGGCCGCTGGCGACAATGGAAGCGCGGCAGGCGACGGCGACGGACTGGCAGCCAGAGTCTGCTGCTTCTCCGCCTCCAGTTGCTTGACCCTCGCCTCCAGTTGGTCAACCCTTCTCAGTAGCATCTCCAGCATTTGCCTGTCGCTGGACCGCTCATTGCTTGCCTGTTGCGCATGGACTGCTGGACCGCACAGCGGCAATTGCAAGCTCAGGATGACGAGTGAGTGCGCCAGCCTTCTGAGGATCGCACGCAATGGACGCATTGATTTCTCCTTCTCGAACAAACGCGACGCGGACATGCTTTTCAGGTGGGTACGGGGTTTCTCCAAGCGAATCCTGCCGGCAATGTGCAGAAGAGCATGGAGATGCATCGATGCGGTGCTCGCAGCGCAATGCGGATCGGCTCGGCCAGGCGGCCAAACCAGGGCGCCGGTTGTGGAAGTGGCTTGTGCGGGTGGGCACTTGCGCCGGCCATCGTGCCCTTGCCTGGCGAGAACCTGGCGCGGCCAGTCCCGGCGTGCGGCAGACGCCTCAAACCTGGGCTGGATGGTTGGGGATTCCGAGCTCCCGCCCGTCCCGGGAATCCCTGTCAAAGCAATCCCCGGCGAGGGCATCGGGCCCGGAAGCACCGACCCTGTCGTGAACGGCAAACCTTCTGTGCATCCCGGTAACCGAGTGCCCATTGGCGTTTCCTTGCAGTCCGCCAAAGCCCGCTACCCCGACGGCCGCAAAGGGTGAGCGGCGCGAGCAAAGGAAAAGTGCCGCGTCAGTCCCCTTCCTCGTCGCCCAGTTGCGACAGTCGCTGTGGATTTCGGACTAAAACCGCCTCTCGGCGGGGCAACACAAAGCCCTCTACTCCCCACTTCGAAAGCAGGCGGCTGATGGTGAACAGTGTGGTCCCCGTCATCTGCGCAAGTTCCTCGCGAGACAGCAAAACTTCGACTCCACCAGGGGTCTGCTTGCCGACATGCTTCAGTAGCCTGAGCAAAGCGAGAGCAACTCGCTTGGCGACCTTTTCCGTCGCTACTTCGCGAAACCGCTCCTCAAGTTCGTTCAGGCGGTTGGACAGAATTTGGCTGATGTTCTTCCTGATCTGAGGGTACTCCCCCAGCAGGTTTTGCAGCCTGGCGTATTCCCACGTCAACGCCCGGCATTGCTCCATGGCCCGAGCCGAACAGGTGTGGCTGCAGGCTACCAGGTCGCCTGGCACTCCAACCGCGTCGCCTGACCCGTTCATCCACAGGATGACTTCATTCCCCCCAGAGCTGATTTGAGTGCTCTTTACACTGCCCGATTGAATCAGCACCAGGTTGCGGACCGGCTGTCCTTGCATGAACAGGAGTTCGTCGCGGGCAAAGGTTCGCGCCTTTGCGCACATGGCAATCTCCATGCATTCTCGCTTGGACAAGCCGGTGAAAAGCGCGGACGCGCACATCAGTACAGCACGCTCCGCGACGGTGGATTCGATTGTCGATGACCCCCCATGGCCCTGACGTACTACCGACAAAGGTTCTGTCGTCACGCGCCCCCTCCAAGAAAGCACTTTCGAGCCGAACCTCAGAATCCCCAAATCCGAGGTTCGGGGACCGCTCCATGATCCGCGGGCGACAGGGAATGTTCGCCCCCGAATCTCATTCAACGAAACGACCCGCAATCGCAGGCGTGTTCCACCCCACAGTGGTTTCGATTCTTGCAGGAACCTCGACGCCCTTGGCATTCTTCTCAGGAAAATGCCATCTCGCACCGGCTTCACAGGTCAGAACGTGAATCGAAATCGCTCTAAGAGTGCTGTTCCCCTCCCCACTTTTGGAGGCCGGATTTCTGCGTCGGTCTGAGCGGTCAAAAGAGAAATTGGCGCAGGCGGGCGGTTTCGTAATAGAGGGGGAAAGTCACAGCTCTCGCACGGAATTTAGCATGCGTTAACTTCCATGTCAATCCCAAATTGACCGCTTCCAAGCATTTTATTGCCTGTTTCTTCTCGCTCACATCTTCTTATTGGCTATTGTCGCCGCGCTTTACCCGCCCTTTTGTTTTCCGGCGAATGATCCTCCGCCAGTGGCCAAGACCGCGATCATCGCCTTCCGCCAAAACTCCTTCAAACAAAAGAACACCCTGAAAAGCCGCGGGCGGATTTGCTCTAGCGCAAAGATCGCTCGATTCTGCTCAACCAATGGAAAATCCCCAGTCTGTTCGGCTTGTGCCGGGCTGAGTTCGGCCTGTTTGCTCGAAAGCAAAGACTCCGGTTCCCAGGCGCGGGATGATCTGACATTCTTCAGGGCGGCGGTTGAGGGCTCCATTCACCCAAAACAGCAGGAATCGCCCTTGCCTTTGCACACACCGGGCGCCTGTGGATTTGTTGCCCGGCAAGTTCCAACACCGGTCGGCCTCAGGCGCAAAAGCGGTCGGGAGGAGCCCTCGCTCGCCAGCGCCTGCTGAACGACTTCTATTTCCCCTCGCAGCTCGCAACGGGAGGCTCGGATGCCCGTCCAGATTTCGCACCAGATTTCGGAATGGATCGGCTCGGAACGCCGAAGCAGACGATCGCTCCCGATGAGTTCCAGACTCGCCCTGAACCCGGCCCTTTGCACGCCACCGAATGCCAGACCGAATGGGACGAGCCTGAACGCGGCGAGTCTGGACTTGGGAGCCCATCGCGGCGCTTTGCACGCCCCACAGGCTGTTCACCCTCATCGAGGAGGCACAGAGTGACACGCAAACTGGTCTTCCTCTTTCTGGTCCTTACGACGGCCCTCGCCGGGCTGGCATTTTTCCTCCGCCGCCCAGCCCCCCGGTCGATGCAGACACGGCGGGTTCTCTATTGGGTAGACCCGATGCACCCCGCCTACCGGTCCAATAAACCGGGGACCGCACCCGATTGTGGAATGGCATTGGAACCGGTATATGCCGAGGAGGCGAGTCATTCGCTTCTCCCGCGCCAGGATTCAATGCCGGAAACGGTCCAAATCGACCCCGAGAATCTGCAGCTTTACGGGATCCGGCTGGCCAAGGCCGAAAAGGATACCGGGCAGGGCAGAATCAGGTTCTTTGGACGAGTCGCCGCCGACCAGACCCTGGTTTACCGTGTGAATCTCGGCACCGACGGCTTCGTCAAAGAGACCCATGACGACGCCGTCGGCAACCATGTTACGAAGGACCAGCATCTGGCCGTCGTCTATTCCCCTGAATTCCTCGCCGTCGCAGGCGGCTTTCTCTCCGCAAACGAGCGCACGCCCGGCGGCGCTGGCGCAACCAAGGACAATGTCGCTCCATCCACCGCACTGGGAGCCGCCAGCGCGCAAGCTCGAGCTGACCGGCTTCGCAACCTCGGCATGAGCGATTCGCAAATCAACGAAATCAGCCTGGACCATAGAATCCCGGAGAACGTCTACATCGTCTCCCCCGCCGACGGTTTCATCCTTTCCCGGAATATCTCGCCCGGCGTCCGCTTCGAGCGGTACACCGATATGTACACCATCGCCGACCTAAGCCGCGTCTGGATTCTCGCAGAAGCCTTCGGCAAGGACGCCCAGGCCTTCCACCCAGGGGCCAGGGCTCGCGTCACCTTGCCCGACACCGGCGATACATTCGAGGCCCACGTCAGCAATGTGCTGCCAGAGGTTGATCCCGCCACGCGCATCCTGAAACCCCGGCTGGAAGTCGATAACCCCGGCTTCAAACTGCGTCCGGACATGTTCGTCGATATCGAGCTGGATGTTTCCATGCCGCCGGGTCTCGCGGTGCCGGCCGATGCCGTTGTCGATTCCGGATTGTCGAAACGCGTGTTTGTGGAGACATCGCCGGGCCACTTTGCCACCCGCGAGGTTGAAACCGGATGGCGCATGAATGATCGCGTCCAGATTCTGAAGGGTTTGCGGGAAGGTGAGACAGTCGTTGCCGCCGGCGCCTTCCTGGTGGATTCCGAGACCCGCCTGCAGTTTCCTGCTCACACCAACAGCGGTCCTCGCGAAGCTCCCCAGGTCGAGACAGCGATGGATCGCCCCATGAACTGAAGCTCCAGCGGCCTGCGCGATGCGCCGATATATCGGCCTTCGGCAAGGCCGTTCGTTTTGACTTTGCGTTGAAGGCAGGCCGCGTGAGCCGCCTGAATGGAGGCTTCAACAGTGATCGACCGGGTGATCGAATTCTCCGTTCGCAACAAGCTGCTCATTTTCCTGGCGGTCGCGATCGGCTGCGGCCTCGGGTGGTGGTCGATTGCGCACACCCGCCTGGATGCCATCCCCGACCTGGGCGATACCCAGGTCATTGTCCTTTCCCGCTGGGACCGCAGCCCCGACCTGGTGGAGACCCAGGTCACATACCCCATCGTCACAGCCATGCTCGGCGCCCCTCATGTGAAAGCGGTCCGCGGCGTTTCCGATTTCGGATACTCCTATGTCTATGTGATTTTCGACGACGGCACCGACCTTTACTGGGCGCGCTCGCGCACCCTCGAATACATGGCCGGCGTGCTGTCGCGGCTGCCGGAGGGAGCAAAGACCGAGCTCGGACCCGACGCCACCAGCCTTGGCTGGGTCTTTCAATACGCGCTCGTCGATTCCACCGGCGCGCATAACCTGGCGGACCTTCGCTCCCTCCAGGATTGGAGGCTGCGCTATCTGCTTCGATCCGTTCCCGGCGTCGCCGATGTTGCGCCCGTGGGCGGATACACCCGGCAGTACCAGGTGAATGTCGATCCCAACCGGTTGCAGGGGTATGGGATCCCGATCTCCCAGGTGGTCGAAGCCGTGCGCCAGGGAAACAACGACACCACCGCGCGGTTGCTCGACTTTGGTGGCAGCGAGTACATGGTCCGCGGCCGGGGCTACGCCACCACCATCGAAGACTTCCGCAACATCGTGGTCGCGAGCCCGGAAGCTGGCGCGCCCATTCGAGTCAAGGATCTCGGTGAAGTCGTCGAGGGCCCCGACCTGCGTCGCGGCGTCAGCGACCTCAACGGCGCCGGTGAAGCCGTCTCCGGCGTCGTCATCATGCGCAGCGGAGAGAACGCCATTGAAGTCATCGACCGCGTCAAGGCGCGGCTGAAGGAGATCGAGCCCAGCCTCCCCGCGGGAGTCAGGATCGTCCCCATTTACGATCGCTCCCAGCTCATTCACAGCACCATCGCCAGCGCGCGGGAAACCATGCTGGAAGTGGTCGTCACCGTGGTCCTCATCGTGCTGGTCTTCCTGTGGCATTTTCCCAGCGCCGCCGTTCCCCTCATCACCATGCCGGCCGCCGTGCTGCTGTCCTTCATTCCCTTGCGATACCTGGGCATCAGCGTCAACGTCATGTCCCTGGCGGGAGTCGCCATTGCCTTCGGCGAGTTGATCGATGCCTCCATCGTGGTGGTTGAGCAGACTCATAAGAAGCTTGAGCGGTGGCAGAGATCCGGGCGTCCCGGAAGACACCGGGACGTGGTGCTTGCCGCGGTCAAGGAGGTTGCGGGGCCAACCTTCTTCGCCTTGCTGGTGATCGCCATTTCGTTTCTGCCCGTGCTCACGCTCCAGGGCCAGGAAGGACGCATGTTCCGCCCCCTCGCCTACACCAAGACGCTGGCCATGATCGTCGCTGCCGCCCTGGCCATCACCCTGGACCCGGCCCTTCGCTTGCTGCTCACCAGGGTCAAGCGTTTCGACTTCCGACCCGCCTGGGCCTGCAAGCTCACGAATGCATTACTGGTGGGGCGCATCCGGCCGGAGCACCGGAATCCCATCAGCCGCCTTCTGATGCTTCTCTATGAGCCCGCGGTCCGGTGGACCCTGCGTTCAAAATGGATCGTGCTGGCAGCGGCCGCCGCGATCATAGCCATCACCATTCCCGTTTCCCTCGCCCTGGGATCTGAATTCATGCCCCCGATGGACGAGGGCGCCATCCTCTACATGCCCACCGCCATGCCCGGAATCTCCATCGCTCAGGCGCGGCGCGTGCTCCAGGCTACCGATCTGATCCTCAAGCAATTCCCCGAGGTTGATCAGGTTCTGGGCAAGGCAGGCCGTGCTGAAACTGCCACCGACCCTGCCCCGCTCTCCATGCTCGAAACACTCATCACCCTGAAACCAAGATCGCAATGGCGACAGGTTGACACCTGGTACACTCCCTGGGCGCCGGAATGGGCCAGGCGCATTCTTCGCCACTTCACTCCCGACACCATCTCCACCGAAGAACTCATCGGCGAGATGGACACGGCGATCAAGGTCCCCGGATTGCGCAATGCCTGGACCATGCCCATCAAGGGCCGCATTGACATGCTCACCAGCGGCATCCGCACCCCGGTGGGCCTGAAGATCTCCGGCGACGATCCCAAAACCATCGAAGACATCGGAATGCAGGTTCAGGCCATCCTTCCCTCCGTCCCCGGAACCCGCGCCGTCTTCGCCGAGCGCACCAACGAGGGAAACTTCCTCGACATACGCTGGCAGCGCGAACAGCTCGCAAGGTATGGCATCCCCGTCGAAAAGGCCGAGGAGGTCCTCGACCATTCCATTGGAGGCGACAACGTCACCACCGTCTATGCCGGCGCGGAACGCTATCCGGTCAATGTCCGCTACATGCGCGACTTTCGCGGCGATGTCGATTCCATCCGCCACGTTCTCGTTCAAGGCAGCGGGCAAAATCAGGTCCCCATCGGCGAATTGGCAACCGTTCAGGTGAGCACCGGCCCGGCCATGCTCCGCGACGAAGAGGGCCGGTTGACCGGTTACGTCTTCGTGGACCTGGCAAATCGCGATCCTGGAAGCTATATCGCCGAGGCCGGCCGCGTGTTGCGCGAGAAGACCAATCTGCCTCCCGGCTATGCACTCTCCTGGGGAGGTCAGTTTGAGTCCATTGAGCGGGCCAATCGCCGCTTGAAGATCGTCGTGCCCGCAACCATTGCCCTGGTCATGCTGCTCCTCTACGTCAATACCCGCTCGTTCGCCAAGACCATGATCATTCTCCTGTCCGTGCCGTTCTCGGCGATAGGAGCGGTCTGGGCGCTCTATCTTCTCCACTACAACCTGAGCGTAGCCGTCTGGGTCGGCATCGTCGCACTGCTCAGCATCGACGCCGAGACCGGCGTGTTCATGCTCTTGTACCTCGATCTTGCCTACGACGAAGCCCGCATGAGCGGCCGTCTCAATACCCTCGCCGATTTGCGCGAGGCCATCGTCTACGGCGCGGCCAAAAGACTCCGCCCCAAGTTCATGACCTTTGCCACCACCTGCATCGGCCTTCTTCCCGTGATGTGGTCCATCGGCGCCGGCTCCGACGTGATGAAACGAATTGCCGCGCCCATGGTCGGCGGAATCTTTACCTCGTTCATCATGGAACTGCTCATCTATCCCATGGTCTATGAGCTCTGGAAACGCAGTTCGATGACAAAGCCGTTCGCGCTCGCAAGAGGTGCCACAAGCGAAGACCGCCCGGCCCAGGCGGTCATGGCGCTTTCCGCGGCGCGGGATTGAATTCCCCTGCGTATGCGGAGCAACAAACAGGGCTAGGAAAAAGCGTGCCAGGAGGTAGAAGATGGCGATCCAAATTGCAACTCGAATGCTCTGCTTGGGGATCCTGGCTGCGGTGCCCGCACTGGCCACGGTCGCGCAGCAGGCGCCCTCCAACGACGCAGGCCAGGCTGCCGCTTCAACCCAGCCGCCTGCGCCGTCTCTACCCCCCTTGGCGCCCCCCAAGGCTCCCAAGGTCACCTGCCATAGCGACCAGCTTACGATCTCGGCTGACAACTCCACTCTGGGTTCGATTTTGGCCGCGGTTCATAACTGCATCGGCGTCCAGGTCGATTTGCCGAACGGCGCCGCGGACACCAGGGTCTTCGAGGAACTGGGGCCCGGCCCCGCCCGGCAAATTCTGGAGTCGCTGCTGAATGGAACGGAATTCAACTATGTGATTGGTTCCTCCGACGCCGACCCCCAGAAGATCGACTCCGTCCTGCTCCTGCTGCGCGGTGCTGACGCGCCAGGCTCCTCCGCTGGCGCGGCCGCGGACCATGCGCTCACTCCAGCAAGGCGCGCATGGATGGGGAGCCGTCAGAATCGCATGGCCGGTGCGCCCCCCGGCGCCGAAGCCAATCAGGCTGCCGAAGAGCCGCCCGATCCCCCGGCCGCGGAAGACGCCGCCAACGCGCCAGCCAACTCACCCGCCGAAGCTTCCAAAGCGCCTGCCAGTCAACCTCCGGCCACCGATGCGCCGCCCGCGGCCCCCGCGGCTGAAGCTCCAGCGCCTTCCACCGACAGCGCTGCGGTCGCTCCGTCAACTGCCGCCCCCTCGCCCGATACCGGCTCCAATCCCGGTCAGAGCCAAAGCACCGAGGGCAAGATCACCGACATGCAGCAGCTATTCCAGCAGCGCCGCCAGATGAATCAAACGCAGAATCAGAACTCGACTTCCCCTCAGCCATAGCCGCCTGTGGTAAAAGTCGTGCTTTGAAAGGGCACGACCGGGGTACCCTCTGGGTCGCGTGCCGCAAATGCCTGATTAAAAACGGCGGGCTTTAGCCCCTGAGGGATGGTTTTGGGGTAACTGCGACTTTCGCCACAGGCTGATAGCCGCCTTCCGGCTATCCGTCTCGCCGCAATCGGCTCCAACGGCCCCTGCACTCATGGGCCCTTATGGAGCCGCGGCTATCCCCAGCGCCCCTGTCGGATCTGTACCGGTGGCGAAACTGAGCGCCGCATCCAACTTGCCCAGAGTCGTTGCATCGAAGGAATACACTTCCAGATCCGGATTTCCCCCCGAATTCACAAGCAGCACAACCGACCCCGTCGAGTCCTCTTGAAGGCCGGCCGGGGTGGTGCCGGTGGAGGCTGTGATGCTCAAAGACGAAAGAGAATACGAACTCCCACTGGCTGTGATCGAATACCCTGAAATCGCCCCACTGGAGCTGCTGCTGACCGTTGCGTTGGCGACATACACGTAGGCGCCGGAAGCAGAGGGGAGAATGCATGCGGGCGTCAAACCCCCACTCGCAAACGGGGAGCCTGTAACCTCCGTCGGAGTCCCGCCCAGCGAGCTGTAGAGGAAAGCGCGCAGCACGCCGGTGTTGGCGCTCGCGGAGGTCCCCAGGGTTTCGCCAATATACAGCAGCCTGTTGGTCGGATCCACCGCCACCGAGATCGCCTCGCCCCCCGCGCCCGCCGGCGCAATCGGAGTGCCGGCGGACTTCGGCAGCGGGTCGGAGTTGGAGGCCGTGAAAGGAACCACTTCTGTGCCGCTTCCGTTCAAGGCAACAAAAACCTTTGTATTGTCCGGTGAAATCGCCAACTGCCGCGGCGTAATGCCCGCCAGCGAGATCTGCTGCACCGTGCCGGTCGTCTCCCCGGTCGATGGACTGATGGGGATGGCGTAGAGATAACCTGACCCCGAGGCTTCCACCAGCCACGAATCGGTTGCATCCACCTGCATGCTGTAGCCGGCGAAGTCCGTCGAAATGGGAGTCGTGCTGGCCAGCGTCAGTGCACCCCCGGAGCCAATCGTATAGAGGTAGATGCCCGACTGCGTGCTCACGTAAAGAAAGCTGTCGTTCGGCGCCACGGCAACGGCGTAGGGTCCCGAGGGCAAGCTGTATGGACTGCCACTGAGCGCTGTCAGCGTGTTCTTGACAATCGAGTATCCGGCGATCTCAACCTGGCCCGCGCTCGAGTTCAACACGTAGAAGATGCCGCTCGATACAGTCGTCGAGCAGTTGGATGTGCAGGTGGTGCTCGATACATTCCAGAAATTCTTGCATCCTGCCAGCAGCAGCATGGATGCCATCACTACGCTTGCCTTAAGCCCGTTCTTCATGGTCGCCTCGTGCGGACGGTTCGGCGCGCCTCATAGCGCGTACGCTTTTGTGCGACAGCGCCTCGCTACTGAGGCACAGATTGGGTCGCCGAAGGCGCCTGCGGAGGCGCGCCCGGCGCTCCTCCCTGCAACGGAGGCTGAATCACCGGAATGTTGTTGTTAACCCCTTGATCCGCCATCGGAGCGTAGAGAAACTCCCACTCGTTGTAGTGGTTCTTCTTCTTGTGAACCAGAATGGACTCCTTGGCGCTCGCCGGCGAAAACCCGATGATGGGCCCCCCTCCAAAAACCTGGTCTCCAAGGTCTGTTCCCGAAGCCGAGGCGGAGTCGCTGCCCGAGTCGCCCGCCGAACTCGCGCCGGCCTGCGTGCCGGTACTGTCCGCTCCGCTGCCCGAAGTGCCAAATGCGCTCCCCAGGGTCGCGGCCCCCGCGATTCCATTGCCTCCGCCCACGCCATTGCCCCCCAGCGGCGAGCCTGCGATCCCCAGCGGCTCTCCAAAGAAGCCCATCGCCACGGGCGTCTTGTTCTGCCCCAGCCTGATCGGCTTCCAGTCGTCTGTTCCGGTCATCGGGTCCACATACCGCTGGCGCAGAAACCTGATCTGGTTGGTATTGACCAGTGCGTCCACATTGGTCGGATAAGTCCCGAACTTGCGGTAGTAAAGCTTGATCGCCCGCACGTACTGCTTGCCGCGCTGCATGGTCTCCAGTTCCCGGTCCCGCTGGATCGATCGCGCGATCTTGGGCGCGGCAACCGCCATGCCGATAATCAGAATGGCCATCATGAAGATCACAAAAGCCAGAATGTAGCCCTCTTCCCCAGGGCCATTGCCGCGTCGGGTTTGCATGAGCTTCAACATTCCGCACTGCCCCGGTTCTTGCAGCAATCTCCGGCTGCGCATTGGATTCGTCCCTTCATTCTGGAATCCACATGCTCGAAGCTCATTGATCTGCATCAAACGCCTCGCCCTGCGCCGCGAATGAACATCCCTGCCGGCTGCATCGCTCGCAACCCCCACCCTTCTCGCCGCATGCAAAAGCGGCCGTTGCCGGTCTTCAGGCCGCGGCCGCTTTTGCTGCTAGGGGTTCTGCCTACAGCGGTTCCACAATTGCTGTACTCAGAAGCCACAGCTCTCAAGTGCCTTTCTCATCAAGAAAAAGGCACCCCTCGCAGCGCCACAAAGGGCATGTGAATTGTGGAACCGCTCTAAGTCCACGATCCGCTTAGTTCACCCAGGAGGACGTCTCGACTCCCTTCAGCAGGTTGCCCACAATCGCCTCCAGGGCGCATTCCTTGCACGCCATGGCTTCACTTTCCGTCTCGCACGGCGGGGAGTAGAAGCAAACGTCGTGGCGCATCGTAATCCGGGCGTGCCACTTGCCAGTGGCCGGCGATTGGCCTACCTCGATCAGCACATCCTGGTGCGGAGAGGCTGATTTGAAGTTCGTCACTGTTGTCGTCCTCAAAGGGAGTCAAGTCTGCCGTTGCCCTGATTGCCCCTTTCCCGTCCCGCTCGCCTGCCATCGCATGCCTGGAATTCCTCAGCCCGCCGGCTCGATCGCTTTCATCTGCCCGCGCCCTAATCCCTAATCCCTAATCCCTCGTCCCTCCACTTCCTCGCGCCGCCCGCTACGGTCGATTCGATGCCGTCTGGATCTGCGGCTTCGAAAAAAGCTGCGCGTCGAGTTTGGAATTCACTTCCACTGCTTCGATCGCAATCTTCTCCGTGGGCAATGCCGGACCTGCCTTGCGCGACGATGAATCCATCAGAGGCAAAACTCTCGTTTCCAGAACAAATGGAATCTGGAGCCCGTTCACCACCCGGTAGTCGCGGTAATACACCTCCACAGGATGCTCCAGTCCATCCAGGCGTCGGGGCGATCCTTCAATCTTGGCTTCCAGAAAGGTCCGCGCATCGATCCACAAATGAAGTGAATGCCCATCCTTCATGGTCAGCTTGAGCTTGTAGGCTTCGCGGTCCTCCACCTTCTCCATCCCCTCCAGTTCAACCCGCGTTCCCTTGGCCGCGTAGTCCACCAGAGGCCCATCGAGATCCGACTGCATGGATGCGATGCGCGTCTCCTCCGCTGTGAATGGTTCCACCTCAAGCCGGTTCAGATAGGGCCTCAGCTTCCAGCCGTTTGCGCCGTCGTACACCTGCACCGCCGTCTGGCCCTTGAACAGGATTTCAAAGCGCACTTTCCGCGGTCGCTGCATCTTCATCACGAAAGGCAGTTGAACCTCTTCCTTGGGACGCGGGTCGGTCGGAATCCTGGCATTGCCCTTGCCCGCCCCGGACAGTGGAATAGGTGAGCGCTGATTCCCTCCGGCGCCCAGCTTCCCGGTCCAGACCATCGATTGCACTGAGCGCCACGCCTGCAGCCCGCCTCGGGCCGCGACATTCCTGTTCACAATTTCCGTGGCTGAAAGGTTGGCTTTCGGCTGTGCCGTATCGGCCGCGGCTGCGATCGAAATGGCGAACATCAGGGTAGTGAAATATCCCATCGACCTTCTAAGCATCTTTCGTCCTCACTGTGACCTTTGGCGCATGCCCCGAGAGAGGGCATGCGGTTTTCTCTCCGCTCGCATCCGCGGCCGCCGATCTGGCCCGGTTGCGAGCAACCGGATTGAGACCTCTATTCCACCACCAGCCCTTCCGCCTGGAAGTGCCCAATCACCACATTCACCCGATCTCCCCGCTTCACCCGCCTTCCGGGATTCGAGAACGCCATCCAGTAACTCTTGCCCGCCTCGGGCGCGCTGCTCTGGCGTAACTGCCCGACCTTCTCAAGCGAAGGTACAGACAGTCTGATTCCGGCATCGGGAAAGATCAGGTACGCGTCGTTCTTCTTGTCGTTGATCGCCTTTGCCTTGTCGGGATCCAGTACGTGATAGCTAAAGCGAATCAGCTCTCCCGACTCCACGGCCTTTACCGAGGGCGAATCGATTCCCCAGAAAAGCGCGTAGAACCTGCCCGCCCGCCCCGCGAATCGATTGGGTTGATAGCGTGTTGCGGTGCCCGCACCCGCGGGCCTTGCCATGGGCGCTGCCGTCGGAGCAGGCGCTGAGGTTGGTGCCGGCGCTGCGGCTGCGCCTGGGCCGGGAGCCGCCGCCGGCGCGGAAGTTGTAGACTGGGCAACCGCCACGGCCGCGAAAATGCCGCTGGCGAGAATCCCCGCCAGCAGCATCGGCTTGGTCCCCCTCACTGCCTTGCAAGCAAACCAAATCATCCTTGCCTTCATCAAGTCCCTCGTTCCTGTGGAGGGGCCGGAGATCCTGGTTTGAATCTCCGGTCCTGTTGACCGGCTGCCATCTCTTCGCGGTGGCTCCGGTGTTGGTGAGTCCGATCCTTCTTGCGCTCCTGCATTCGGAGTTGCGATGCTGCCCGGGCAGGCCCCAGGCAGCACCTCTCAAATGAGCATCAATGTGCTACGCCCGTGAGAACTCCACTCTGCGGAGAACCCGCCCCCGTGTCGGTAAAGGTAATGCTTCCCGTGTGAGTCCCCACCGAGCCAAGCCGGGTGAAAGTCACCTGCACCGTGCAACTGCCGCCGCCAGGTGCCAGGATCGCTCCCGTGCAGCCATTCGTCCCGGCGGTGAAGGCCCAGATCAAGCCCGCCCCGTTGACCGCTACGTTGGTTACCGAGACGCTCGATCCGCTGGCCGCGGCTGTGTTTGTCAGTGTCACCGTTCCGGATCCGGAAAGGGTGCCGGAAGCCAGAGTGATGGTCAGCGGATTCGGGCTGATCGAAACCGTTGCCCGCGTCGCCACACCCGTTCCAGTCAGTGACACTGGAGTGGGTGTAACTGTGGCGCCTGTGTAAGCAACAGTCAGTGTTCTGCTGAGTACGCCTACTGTCGTCGGCGCGAGCACCACGTTGATGGTGCAAGTGCCGCCAACCGCCAAGGCTGCTCCGCAGGTTCCGCCCGCCGCTCCTGCAGGACGCGTGTATGGCTGAGGCGTGCCGCCGCCGAAGGTAAAGGTGCCGCCCGCCAGAGCCGAGTTGCCGGTATTGGTCACCGTCACAGTCCGTGCGTTGCTGGTGGTGCCGGTTGCCCAGTTCCCGAATGCCAGCGGGTTCGGGGTTACGGTTGCCAGGTGTGTCGCAGCCACGCCTGTGCCGCTGAGTGAGACCGGCGAGCCGGTAACTGTGACATTTCCAGCGATGGTTGCTGTTCCAGTTACGGTTCCGGGGGGCGCCGTCGCCGTAAATGTCACGGTGATGGTGCAGGTTGCGCCTGCGGCGAGGGTTGTGCCGCAGGTACCGCCTGCTCTGGAGAACGGCGACGTTACAGCGACGGTGATGCCGGTTAGGCTTGCTCCGCCGGTGTTAGAAAGCGTCAGCGTTTGCGCCGCGCTCGTGGTTCCATCAACCACGTTGTTGAAGGCCAGCGCGGTGGGAGAAACACTGGCGACCGCAATCTTCGGAATCTGGTATTCAACAGCGCCCACGTCGATTGAGCTTCCGCTATCCGGCCTCGGGTTCCCGTAGAAATCTGTCGTCGGCACTCCCGGTGCAAGATTCGCAAGCAAAACCAGGTTTTCGGCTGCGACCGCGAGCGATCCTACGTGATCCACAGCCGGTGAGCTGGCAAGCAGCCCGTAGTTGCCGAGCGTTGCGCCTCCTACCGGATTCACCATTGACAGAGGACCCCAGGTCATATTGATCCAGTTGTTGCCTTCGTCCACCGTCGCGGCTGGAGTCAGGTTGAAGATTGGGTTGGGCACAGTGGCATCCGAAATGCCCGGAGGCACGTTCCAGAGTCCCCCGTTCCCACCCTGAGCAACCGCTAGCTCCGGCGGGGTACGCGAGCCGTTGCAATACTGTTGCGTAAAGCCCGCGCTGGCTGGCGTGATGTTTGTACCGCTGCTGGAACCGACGTTCTCCGTTGCGCTCGTCAGCACCGAGTACACCGGGGCGAGTGTGAGCCCGCCAGTATGATTGCCCGGCCCAGTATCGCCGCGTACGCCAATGTCCCAGTAGCTCGACCCGGTGACGCATTGCCCGGTGGACGTTTGGCCGGTCAATGGAGTCCCTGTTGTCGATGGCACACCGCCCGTGAACACCGAGTTGTACAGCGTCACAAGGTTCTGCTGGAACTGCGGCTGCTGCTTGGTTCCCACACCGATGAAGAAGGTGCGGTTCTGCCAGATCAGGTCGTTCGCCAAATACGGATTCGAGAAGGCTCCGCAATTCGCATGGCCCGCCGGGCAGGTGAGCCCACCTCCCGGTTGTGCCCCTGGCATGGCTTGTGTGAGGTTCAGGCTGTTGGCCATGGTCACGATCCCGGCCGGTTGTGGCGCCGAGCTGTTCGCGCCATTTGTCTGGTAGGTGGCCCCAGGCGCGCTGGCCAAGGGTGCTCCAAGGGTGTTGAACAGCACTCCAGCCGTCGCGGTGGAGTCGTTCGATGCGATCGTGTTGTTCACCAGGTTGACCTTCAGCGCGTCTTGCAGCGATACGCCCGCGCCATCCCAGCCTGCAACGTTGTTGGTGATGATGTTGTTGGTGACCGTGACCCCATACCACAGAAGCGGTAGATTCGGGAAGCGGGGCACGTCCGTTCCGTTGACTCCCTGGAAGCGGATGCCGCCTCCGCTACCGGCTTCGGCAGCGTTGCCCATGATTAGGTTGGCGTTGATCACCAGGCCGGGGCCGGTGCCGTCACCCAAACCAGGCGCGCAGTCCACGTCGGTCACGCTGCCGCACTCCGTGCCCGCCGCGGCGCCCGGCAATGTTCCGTCTGGAGCAGTAGCCATCACAATCAGCCCGCCGCCGTTGGTTGGAATCGTCGGGTTGAGACTCTGGTTGAAGATGATCGTGTTGTGCTCGATGTCGCCATTCTTGTTGAATCCGATGTGGGCCACGCCGCCGCCGTCACCAGTGCTCATGTTGCCGCATACCCAGTTGTAGTTGAACTTGTAATAGTCGGCTCCGGTGCAGAAGCTGACGCCGCCCGCTCCGGCTGGCGTGCCAGAGAACAGTTCGTCGCCAATCGATGTGTTCGACGTGACTGAGTTGTTGTGCACATTCACGTTCAGGTCAAAGCAATACGGCAACTGCGTGTTGGGGATAAGGCTGTTTTCGCAGGAGCCTGGATCCGTGTCCAGGGTCGTTCCAGCAAGGTAGGCGTCGGGGCTTTCTCCCTGGCCTACGTTGATGCCGCCCGACAGGGTTCCGATATTGCTGTAGACCCGGTTGTTGGCGATCTGCAGGTTATGCGCCCAGGCGTGGACGAAGATGCCGCCGCCGCCCTCTGACGCGTCGGTAAGAGTCAAGCCATCGATGCTCGACGGGTTGCACTGGAAGTTGCTCGGATACGGATTCTTGGCGCTGACGGTATTCGGCCCGCAATTGGAAGCCGTCAGGTTCGTCGAGCCGGTTGGGAAGGTGGCTTCGTTGGCGATTCCGAAGTAGTCCCCAGGACCCGGTTTCACGCCCTTGCCGACAATCGTGACTGCCGCACCCTCGTAGGCGCCCATCAGCGTGGGCTCCGACAAAAGTTGGGCGAGGTTGCCGTTGGTCGTCGTATCCCAGCCAACAATGCCTTCCAGCGGCAGCCGGTCAACCTGCGGATTGTTCGGAATCGCGTTGAAACCGACCGCGGAGGTGAAGGTTGCGGGGCAATTCGGCGATGGATAGCTGGTGATCGGTCTTCCATTTGCCGCCAGGCCAAACAGGCAACCGAGCTCTGCACGCCAGGGATCCATCTTGCCGGCCGGTTGTGCGTTCGCGTCGATCGTGCTGGAGGCAGCTCCGACGCCTTGCAGGCGGACCGGCTTCCACATGATCAGCATTTCCTGGTAGTCGCCCGGCGGAATGATAATCAAGTCGCCCGGCAGTGCCTTGTCAATCGCCTGCTGAATCGCCCCTGTGCTGGTTGGCGTAAGCGGGCTCTGGCTGGCGGTGGCAGGAAGCACCGTGGGCGCCTTGCCGCCGATGGTCACGTTCACCGTGTCAACGGATTGTTGACCGCTCGCCGTGGTCACCACAAGCTCACCGCAGTACGCTGTTGAGCCTCCGTACTGCGCCTGTTGTTGAACGGCGCATAAAGGCACTCCCTTTGTGCCGCCTACCGCAGGCACCGTAACCTTGATCTGCGTGTCGCTCCAGCTCTGGATCGCCGCGGTTACTCCGCCAATGGTCACCGTTCCCGCCGAAGCCCCAAAGCCGTAGTGGCGTGTGGTGGTTTGCTGGTTATAGGGCGCCGTGTGTGCCTGCGGCCCGGAGTATCCGTAATTCTGGACTACCTGGTCGCCCAGAGAATGGATCGTCAGGGTGACCCCCGGCGCGCTGGCCCATGGACCAATTGTCTTGTCGCCATCCACTTCACTGATGCCCGGTGTCGCGTTCGGATAGTTGCAGTCCGGATGGTTGTAGCCCGCCGAGAAGGCCGAGGTCGGAACCACCGGCGTATCCAGGTACTGGGTCTGCCCGGGCATGTACGGCAGCTCATAGCAGAACTGGCTGTAGGCCGGATTGAACAGCGGATCGGGCGTGGTCCCGGTTCCCTTGTCGTTCATGCAGAAAATCATCATGGTGGGCGAATAACCCGTCGGGTTGGGCGGATTCACTTCCCATGTCGAATAGGTCAAGCCGTCGTAGTCGCCCCACCAGTCGGAATACACGCGGGCGATTTCGGTCCCGGTCCAGTCCTTGACGGCGATCGGCATGTTGGGCGGCGCAAACTTCTCACCGAACTGCGGCGAGAACGGATCGAATTCGGAAGTGAAGTCGTCCGTGATCACACCGGTGAACTTGGCCGCCTTGTGGGTTGAGGTGTAGACGTAGAACTTGGCGATCGCGCCCGCCTGGTCGTCCAGCGTCACTTCCTTGCGGTCGCAGAGATTGCGCGTCGCTCCCGCGAACGGAGCCACCTGCTGCGACTGCGGGGCGAGGCTGATGTAGTCCGGAACCACCCGCGATTCGCCTACGCAGGGCCAGGTGGGCTCAGGCGTGAACCCGGGCACAATCCCGTTGTTCGGGCTGGCGCCCAGGCTCTGCGTCGAATTCTGGGCGTTGTACGAGTTGTAGGAACTACCCACCTGCGCCTGGTCGGGGACGATGAAGATATCGCTGAGGCCGCCGAACTCCTGCGTTACCGGAGCAATGAAGTCATCGCCGATCAGGATGTTCTTGTCCTCTTCCTTCACAATCTCATAACCCGGGGGCGGCACCACTTCCACCACATACTTGCCCGGCTTCAGCATGGGAATGCCGGCATACTGGTCGGTCGCGGGGTCCGTGGTGCAGGCGGACTTGGCGCAGTTGGTCCCGGTCGGCTTTCCGTTCGCATCCCTCGTGGTCACACTGGGGAACGAGTACATGCCGTCATAAGGCGCCGGCTGTAGTTGGTTCCAGTTGTGCATGCCGTCATAGCACTTGTACTGAGAGTTGTAAGGCAGCGACGTGGCGCTCCCTGTGCCGCCGGAGTGCTCCACGTTGTTGTAGTAATCCAGGTAGTTCGGCTGGTTCTCCAGCGAGAAGTAGAAGGGATCGCTGGTCGACTGGCCGGGGCAGTTCATGTTTGGAATCCCCGCAACCGTGGTCGGCGCGGCTGCCGTCGCGCTGGCTCCTACGCCGCTGGTGTCGCCGGCGGCATTGGTGATGGTCACGGTCGGGGTAGTGGTATATCCCGAGCCTTCAAAGGTGACATTGATCGCAGTCACCACACCGTTGCTGATCACAGCCGTAGCCGTTGCCGTCTTCCCGGAACCGCCTGGGGCGCTGATGGTGACGACCGGGGCTAAGGTGTAGCCACTGCCTCCACCGGATGCTGGAATCGTTATGGACTCGATGGCTCCAGTCACGGAGCCCCTGAATCCCTGAGCAAAATCATCGAAGCTGCTGGTCTGCGTGCTGTCAACCAGGGTCAGCGTCTTCGTGACGCCGTCCGCGGCCGTTCCCTCCTGGTAGAGGTTGATCGTCACGTGCGGGACCAGCGGCTCCCACTGCGTCTGAACCAGCATCTGCGGATCGTCAAACGGACGCGTCGAGGCATAGATGACATGGCCCTTGATGCCTCCGTTCTCGCCGACCGAGTAAGGGGCCTTGCCGAATTCGATGAAGTTGTTCAGCCCCGAGTAGCCCTGCCAGCCTTCCACACCCACCCACGGCGGATCGATTCGACCGGTCGAAACACCACTGCCGCTCGGAACGGGTCCGTTCGCAATCGATTCGTTTGCGCAATCGGCCGTGGGGCAGTACACTGCGCCCGGTACCGACAGATCCGCAGGCAACGGATTTGGGTCAAGCGTGTTGGCCAGGAAATTGTACGGGTCCGTCCCGCCTTGGCCTGCCGTTCCGCATAGAGGGTAACCTGCCGAGGTCTGACCGCAAGATACTGTGCCGTCGGCCGGGCCGCCCGCGTCATACACCGTGTGGATTCCCGTGTTCTTGTAGCGCGTGGTATCCGTTTCAACCACGTACCAGTTGAACAGCGGGAACTCTTCGTTGAAGTTGGCCGTGCCCGTCAGGTCTGTCACCAGGTTGTTCGACAGGCTGCCATCGCGGTAGCGGACAGTCGTGTTAATGAACGGAATTCCGCCTTCGCTGGACTGCGAAACGCCATCCTTGTTGTCGTCAATGAAGGTCCGCGTATAGACGTTGGCCTGCCACTGGTTGGCCGGCACATCGCCCATATTGGTGATGGCAGACGCATTCAGTCCCACCGGGAATGACAGGCCGTCCACCAGCTGATCGTTCCACTGGTCGAAGGTTGTCAATCTCCAGTTGCCCTCGGGCAAGCCGGTGATCGTGTATGTGCCATCCGCATTGCACTTGGTGAACGCAAAATCCTCACCGTCCGGATCGCCCACGCTCACGTAGCACTGGGTGAAATAGAATGAGTCGCGCGAGCCGCTGCTGTAGAGCCTCTCATCCGGCGTCCTGCTCATGCGCTCGGTTGTCACCTTGCCTGTAACCGTGCTCTTGCAGGTGTATTTCTGTCCCGGGGTGGGAGCGTTCGGGTCCGTGCCGCCGCAAACGCCAGCCAGCCTGCTATTGATGATCGCCGGGTTGGCAAAGCCGATGTTCACGTGATAGTTTGCCGGCCCGAATTCCTGGAAGTAATCCGGCTCGCCGATCCGCAAGAATGAATCGTGCGCCTTCTGGCCATCCAGCGTGTTGGTCTGCAGCCACTCTTCGCCCTTGGCAATGCGGTCTGCGCCCGGTATAGCTTGAACGCTGAATCTGCCCGGCATCAGGTTCTTGACGACGGCCTCGCCCGCCAGCGGCGACAGCGTCGCGCCGTCCGATTCGAACTTGGGGCAGGTCACGATCGTGCCCGTGATGCCCTGACCCTGGTTCGTAATCGGGCAGGCGTTCAATCCCGTCGCCGGGTCGATATAGCCGTCCAGGCTGTTTGACAACGGCTGGTTGAACATGTCGTAGGTCATCTGGCCGGTCACGTCGCCGGAGCCGCCCATGTCATCCCACAAGATAATGTTGAATCCACCCAGGCCCGGCTCATTCGTAGCCAGCACGTCGATTCCGCCACCGGAATCCTGCTCGCCGTTGAGCGGGAAGTCGTCCTCAAACACGTTCACAGCCAGGTCCGACGGCGGGAACGGATCTTGCTCCACCAGCACCGTTACCGGCGAAAAGGAGCCTGAGCAGGTTGTCTGGCCCGCCGCTGGGGTGCATGCCACCGGGATCGGTGCGCCTCCCATGCTGTGACCGCACGATTGCTGCCCATTGATCGTCGCGCAGGAAGTCGACGTGTTTCCGGTCAGGAACGGTTGTGCGGCGTCGCCTGGAAGAACTGAGATGTAGTAGCGCTTGCTCGGGTCCAGCAACACCTGGCTGGGATCCACCGGCGTCTTTCCGCCACTCGCGTCCCGGCACGAGCCGTTCCCCACATCGCACACCGCCGGCTTGCCCAGCAGCGTCTGGCTCGATTCGCAGGACTGCGGTCCCGTGCAACCCTGCGCCACATACGTCATGTCGCTGGTGTGAAAATTCGTCCCCAGCAGTGGAACAGTCCCCGCGGCCGTCTGTATGCAGCCTGACGGCGGAGGATTCGATGTGCAGTTGGGGCTGATGTAAAAAGTCTTGTCTTCCTCGATGATCCACCGGTAGTCCGTGACGGCCGCTTTGCTCTTGCCGTCCACGACATTCACGGTCAAACCGCTCCCCTGAGGGAAGGTCAGAGTTACGGTCGAGTTCGCGCTGGTCAGCGCACCAACCGTCCCCTGCGAGTTCTGCGGCTGGAAGGTGAAGGTGTAGGTGCCCGAAGACGAAACCGACGCCGAGAACCCGCCGTTCGTGTCCATGTTCAGAGATAACCCGGCCGCCGGGACTACACTCGCCGGGTTGACGCTGAGCGGATAGCCCAGAGCATCGTTGATGCACGACAGCACGCCGGGCGGCGGAATCTTGATGAACGTCGCCTCCTTTGACGTGTAACTGAGCGTGTTGGGGCAGCTAAAGCTGATTCCACTCGCCGCCTCAATGGGCGCTGCATTCAAAGTTACCGTCGTGCATGCCGGCCCCGAGGTCGCCCCGTTGCCGCAATACACAAAACTGTCGGAACCGGTCCAGCCGGCAATCGCCGCGTACGTGAAGGTGCCGTTGGCGTTCAGCGTCAACGTGCCTTGCGTCGGCGGCGTGGAAACCTGTACGGCATACACGTTCACGTCGTTGGTGATGACCCCCTTGCCCACATCCGACACCGTCAGTGTCTGGCCTGGAATCACCGAGTTATACACGTCCGGATTGGCGGTCGCCGCTCCCAGCGACCCGGCATTGGGAAGCCCCGTGCCATTGATACTGAGATAGGACAGCATTCCCGCGTCGCGCTCCGTGGCGTTGCCCGATAAGCTCAGCTCCCGGTCATACACCGCCAGAGCTTTCCCGCCGGCAGCCGGCGCGTTGATCAACACGTCATACGTCTTGCCCGCCGACAGAAACACTTCGCTCTGCACGCGGGGGATGCCCGGCAGTGGGTTCCCGTCTTCGGCGATCAACTCAAATCCGCCAACCGTGGCAGCCGTTCCGGTCGCCAATTGTTGGGTCAGTGATCCAACGATGGTTGGAACGTGCATGTGCAAGCCGGCGTTGACAAAACGCACCAATACCCTGCCCGTGCCCGGCGTGATGCCAGTCGCTGGGGAGGTCGGGAACAGCGAAGCGCCGGCGCTCGTCCGGTTGAACGCAACTCCATTGATCAGGTAATACAGCGGCGTGTAGTTCACCACCGGCGGATAGCATGCCGCTGCCGAATTGCCATTCTCGGTGCTGCTGCCCGCGCTGTTGCAACTGGCAATCGAGTTTGACCCGCGCACCAGATACGACTGGGCAGTCGCGCCGCTTCCGTCGCCGCCCGCCAAGATCACCGTCGGAGCCGACGTGTAGTTTGTCCCTCCGCTTGTGACCGCAATCGTGATCGCGCCGCATCCTGACGGCACTCCCGCCGCCGTACAAGGCGTATTGATATATGCGGTCGCCGTCGCCCCGGAACCCCCGCCCCCGCTGAATGAAACCGTCGGCGGAGTCTTCATGTATCCCGAACCCGGGTTGGTAATGTTCACTTCCGCCACCGCGCCGCCAACCGTCGGCCCTCTGGTCGCGGTTTCGCTGAACCCCGCCGTGTTCACCGCTGCGTTCACAGCGTTGTTCTGCGCCGGGTCGATCTCGCTCAGGATCAGCGGAACTTCAGCATCGTAGCTCACGCCCGGATAAGCCAATCCCGCCGCGGTTTCCGCTCCGCCCGACGACGCCGGCGCGCTGGTCACCACGAGAATTCCATACAGCCCCATCGGACCCTGGATCGACGGGTGCGTGCCCGACTCAAGCAGATACGTGCCGGCCCGCGGAGTCGTCCACGTCAGTCCTTGCGGTGTCCCCACCACCACTTCCGTGCCGAACGACTGCACGCGCGGCCCCTGCGATGGCGGTGTCCACACCGCCCCCGCCGCGGCCACCGTCGACCACGTCGTCACCTGCTGAGGGTGCTCCGGACTGGGCATCGTCGTCCCCCCGCCTCCCAGTCCGCCTCCCACCTGCCCCACGATCGCCAGCGAGGTCGGAATCGTGTTCGGAGTCGTCGAGCCTGCCGGAAGAAACGACAGATTGTTCGTCAGGTTGATGGTCAGGCTTTGTCCCGTGGGAACGGTAATGACCACCGGGGACCAGCCGGCCGCTGCCGGGTTCGACTTCGCGCAGGTGGCCGTGGAACCATTCACCACCGCACCGCAACTATAACCCCACATCGGCACGTTCGAACCGTCAGGCAGCGTGATGCTGGTTGGACCCGCTGTCAGATTCACCTGCTGTTGGGCCAAGGCAATGCTTGCTCCGAGGAGGAAAACAGTTGCTGCGGTTACCGCTGTCTTCAGAGTGGATTGGATTGGGTTGAATCGCATTTCTCTTCTCCTCGCTCTCAATTCTGTTCGTCAATCACGAATTCCCGGGAATCGACCAGCATCATCATGAACATCCCCCCCGGAAACAGGTTGTTGGTGGTGATTTCCCGCTCGTTGTGCGAGTGCCACATGAAGGCCCAGCCGCGCTCGTTGCCCGGGTTGGCCTGCGAATTCGAGGGCAGGAACGTGCTGTTGGGACCGGTGGCGCGAGTCGTCGCGTCCGTCCCAAGATACGGACTGCCGCTGTACCAGTTGCCGTTGGTGAAGATGTCGGGGTCCGGCAGCGTAATAGGTCCGCCTGCCGCAACATCGCCGAAAGGCGCCACCTGCAGCGGCTTGTTGTGGTCCTGGCACCACTCGAAATAGTTGATCGCCGCCGGCGCGCCCGTGTTGTATCCATTCGCGTCGGGTGTGCAGCTGAGAACTGCATTGGGGTCCTTCGAACTGGGATTGTGGGCGTACATATCCCAGTTCAGGCCCCGGCCCGTAAAGTAGAAGATCCCGTCGAATGCCTGCCCCGGAGTCGTCGTCGTGGTGAATTCCAAACGTCCCGCCAGACTCTCCGGATCGCCCTGGCTGAGAATCAGGTTGCCGTCGCGTGCCAGTATGCGAACATGGTTGGCATGTTCGTGGAACGGATGCTGCCATCGCCCCTGGCCGATCACGCGTAACAGCACCATCTCACCCGGATGCATGTGAGGATCGCCGTTATACGGCTGGTGCGGGTACTCCAGCCCATAGTTGGGGTCCATATCGTCGGGCATCGAGCGCCCGTTGATCATGAAATACGAGGGATGGTAAGGCTCGGTCGGAACTTGAAGACTGCATCCCGGGGCCGTGGCCCCAACCTGGCAGGCCGCAATCCTCGCCGGGTCATTCACCTGCGCATACGCCTGGTTGTGAATGTTGGCGTCCATCTCCGAGAACTGGAAAAGATACTCCCGGTCGTAGCAGGTTTTGTCGTGATCGTAGGCGGATGGAGACAGCCGGAAATCCGTCTCTCCCCACGTGGACCGCGCCGTCTTATTCGCGCCGGGATTCGCAAGCGGCAGCCCCGCTGAGCAAGCGGCAGGCACGTTGGCCGGCAGCACGATGATGGCCCCGAACAAGCCCATCTCCACCTGCAGGTCCCCTTGCGTCCCGCTGTAATAGGAGCGCGTCCCCGGCGACGTGGCGGTGAACGAGTAGCTCACCGTCCCGCCCGGCGCGGCTTCCTGCGTCAGCAGGCCCGTAACGCCCCCTTGGGCCGCCACCTGGAATCCAGGAAACAAAATCGACGTATTCCCCGCCGAGGTCGGCAGCCCGTTCAGCAGATTCACCGTCACCGTCTGCCCTTCCGTTACGATCAGCGTGGGACCGGGTACCTGCATCGAGTTGCAGAAAGTGTTGGTAATCGCGGCCGGCGAATAACCGCTCGGCGCGCCGTTGCAGCCGTATCCCCATGCGTAGACGGACGACCCGTCTGGCTCATTCAGTTGCGCGGTTTGCGCCGTCAGGTTGAAGGTGGGCCCGGTGATGCCGGGCGCCGCTGCATGCGCTCTCATCGGGAGCAGCAATACCAGCGCCAGCATCGCTACCGGAAGCAGCCATGTCATCGGGATATTGTTCTTCAAATTCACTTGGCGCATCGCTGTTCTCCTCGTTAGCTGCACGCTTTGGTCTTGGGGTCGACTGAGTTACAGATATGGACCTCCGTCATCAGCCCACCGAAATTCTCGGCGTCGTTTGACAAGTGATCCAACTGCGGGGTGTAGAGATAGAACACCTGACCGGTCTGGTAGATGCCGGTGTTGCTGGTATCCAGAATCACGTCCAGCGACTCGCCCCCGGCCAGCGTGATCGAGTTGGTGTAGTAGTCCGTGTTGTACCCTGCCTGGTCCCGCAGCAGCTTGGCGTTGTACCCCACCACATGCATCGGAATCCCTAGCGACGCCAGCGTCTGATATTCCGTCACGTCCAGATCAGAGATGCGCAGCAGCGCCTTGCCCCCTGCGGGAATGTTGATAATCGCGGGCAGCGGCTGCGAGAAGTGAGTTCTTCCATCCGCCGTCTCTGTGTTCAACGGGCCCGTTGCCACCGTGTCCGGATAGCTGCGCCCGTTCAGCAGGAAGTACTTGTCCTTCATGTCCACAAAAGCTTCGGGATTGAACGTCATCCCCACAAAGTGGAAGTTGGGATCGAAGCCATGGATCTGCAGGGGATACTCAACGTCGTAATACGTCGAGCCGTCGCCATCGTTATAAGCAAATTTTTTCGTTTGCGGGTCCGTTGGCGTGGTGGCCGTTGCGTTGCTGGCCACGAACCCACCCGCCGTGCCGTTGTCCCCTCCGTGCGGCAGCGGGTTGCTGCACAGAATGTCGTTGGCCGATTTGCACGCCGTGCGCAGATCCGCCTGCTGCGCCGAGAGGCCCTGGTAGAGGGTCAGGCTGGAAGGGATGCGGTTCTGCCGCGGACGCACATAGATCTGCCCGACCATGCCCATCTGCAAATGCTCAGGAGGCGTGATGTGGCAGTGCCAGAAGTAAGTTCCGGCATCCGGGGCTAGGTAGTAATACGTGAAGCTGCCGCCGATGTTGATGGCGATCGATGCGTCCGGAACGCCATCGTAGAACGACGACGCGTTGGGATAACCGTGGAAGTGAACCGTGTGCTGCTCGAACAGGTCCGGCCGCATGATCATGCCCACATTGCTCAGCGTCAGAAAATATTCGTCGTCCTCGTCGATGGCCATCAGCGGGGCCGGAATGTTGCCATTCATCACCCCGATGTCCATGATCTGCCGGGGATCAACATGCCCGTCCAACGCATAATTGGCCGATCCCACTGTGCAGTAGCTGGGCGGGGTCGCTGAACTGCACGCCGGATCGTCAGCCAGGTTCGGGTCCGGTTCCAGACCCACCGCGCCGTTCCAGCTGAAGGAGCCAAGATTGGGCACATGCGGCAAGACAGTGTTGACCGGAGCGTCCGTCGTGGCGGGATCGCCGGGCTGCAGCGTCACCGGAGCCACCGTATTGAACACGTTCGGAAATTGCGTTCCCGGCAGCCCCGCTGCCATGTCCGCCAGACCCGACAGCGGCCCGAAACTGAACATGAACGTCTGCGTGCCGTCGGCCATGGTTGAGTAGCCATCGCCGCCGGAAATCTGTTGGCACTTGATGGCCCCATTCACGGGGCCCGTGTTCCCTGTGGTGTACGACGTCGACTGGCCGGTGTACGTCGGTCCGGTGTACGCCGGCTCCAGGTTGTTGACACCCTTATTGCCGGGATCCGGGTGGGTGATTGTGCTGGTGGGACATTGAACCCTGAATGATTGAGCCGTTGCAGGGAGCCCCGCAACACAAATGAGCGCCAATAATCCCAGGATTGTCCCCGCGATTCTCCTCGACATGCGTCCTCCTCATCCCCGCCGACGGCGCCTTTCCTTTTGATAGCGGGGGTCTCGTGCCGCCGTCCCCATGGTTTCGACAGTGTTGGTTGAAAGCGGGGCTCCCCTCGTTGCGCCTCCGCAAAGAGCCAAAAAAACCTGCGCATCGCCTGCCGCTCTCCCTCGTCCCGCGACCTCTTCGCATGGATCGGAAAGCCGCTCTACGTGCTGTCATACCATGGCGGCAATCGCCGTCGCGGACGAAATCAGGCGGCCGGCTTTTCTCCCCCCGCTGCTTGACCTTGCGCAAAGAACCAGACCCAATCGCATCGCATCATACGATCTAAGGTTCCAAAGACCTTCGGGGATGAGGCGACATGACACGCACGCTATTCATGCTGTTTGCGATGATCCTCGGGATTGCCGCAATCCCTGTTCTCGCCGAAAGCGCCGAGCACGCATACAAGGCCGGTGACCGCGCGGAAAAGAAAAATGACTATGACGCGGCCTACCAGGCATTCAAAGAGGCGCACGACAGAAAGCCAAATGACCCCAAGTACATGGCCGCCTACCTCCGGCTGCGGTTCTACGCCGGGGGACAGCACATCCATACAGGACAGCAGTTGCGCGACGCCGGAAAACTGCAGGATGCGTTAACCGAGTTTCGCCATGCCGCCGAGATCGACGCCAGTAACTTCGCGGCCCTTCAGGAAGTGCGGCGCACCGCCGATTTGATTCAGAAGCAGGTTGCCGAAAAGGAAAGCGGGAGCCAGTCGAGGGGCCTGCCTTCTTCCCTTGAGAAAGAAGCGGCCAGCGCTGCCGGCCCGGTTTCACTCGACATCAAGTCCGACATGCCTGTCACGCTGCACCTCGCCACCACCACCGAAGTGGTCTACAAGACGCTGGCTAAACTGGCGGGTATCAACGTGCTGATGGACCCGGAATACAAGCCTCAGAAAATCAACTTCGAGTTGACCGACGTCAGCCTTCGTCAGGCCTTCGATATGCTGGCCCTGCAATCCAAGACTTTCTGGCGGCCCCTGTCTTCAAATACCATCATCGTTTCGTCCGACACCGGTTCAAAGCGCAAGGAGTTTGAACAGAGCGTCATGAAGACGTTCTACCTGCGCAACGCCGCCACCCCCAGTGATCTGCAGCAAGCCGCCGGCACCCTCAAGAGCATTCTCGACATCAGCCGCATCCAGGTCACCCCCGAGCAGCGGTCCCTCACCCTGCGCGGCACCCCGGACCAGATGGTGCTCGCGCAAAAATTGCTGGGAGACATCGATAAGCCCAAATCCGAAGTCGTCATCGACGTCACCGTGATGGAGGTCAGCCGCGACAAGGTCCGCACCATCGGCACCAATCCGCCCACCAGCGCAAGTGTCACGCTCGCGCCCGGCGGAAGCTCGTCATCCTCGGGCTCATCGAGTTCCTCGCTCACACTCAATTCCTTCACCTCTCTCAATGCCGGCGACTTTTCCGTCTCCATCTCCGGCGTCTCCTTCTCCCTGCTCGCAACAGACAGCAACACCAAGGTCATTCAACGCCCCGAACTGCGCGCCATTGACAGCGAAAAGGCTTCCCTTAAAATCGGCGATCGCGTTCCTATCGCGACCGGATCGTTCCAGAGCGGCCTGGGCGGATCCGTAAATACCCAGTTCCAATACCTCGATGTCGGCGTCAATATCGATATCACACCCTACGTGCATGCCGATCACGAAGTGACCCTCAAAATGTCCCTCGAGATTTCTTCCGTTACCGGCGTGCAGAATATCGGCGGCTTCAATCAGCCCACCATCGGACAACGGAGAATCGAGCATGAGGCGCGCCTTGCCGACGGCGAAGTCAACCTCATCGGCGGAATCCTCGAAGATACCGACACCAATTCCATGAGCGGATACCCCTGGATTACAAAGATCCCGATCCTCAAGTACCTCTTTGGGCAGGAAACCAAGGAGCGTCAGCAAAGTGAGATCGTATTCGCCATCACTCCCCACATCATCCGCGGGGGAGAAGTCACCGATGAAAACCTCAAAGTGGTCGACCTCGGCTCCGCCAACACCGTGGCCTACCACCGCGACAATCCGAAGGTGGCTTCCGCGGCCTCCCCATCGACTCCATCCGTCCTGAAGCCGGCGGAGAAGGCCCCCTCAAACTCGCCGGTCGCCAAACCGTAGAAAGGCCGGCTTGTGGCCACCCCCGCCAGCCTTGCAACCGGGCGCTGCTTCCATGCCCCGGCTGGCCGAATGGTGCCGCAAAACCAGCAAACACAACGCGGAATTCAGCCCCGGAGCACGGCCGCGCAGGATGAGGCGATGGAACCTTGTCCGCGGTCAAGTTCAGAAGGCGGACCTTGCGCGAACCTAAGGCGATGAGGCATACTCCACCGAGAGCGGGTCCCACCCGCCAACCAACCCTCGCACTGTTGTCGATTCCATCGCTACCCGGTCGCGGCGACGATATTCCCTGTCCCCCTATGCCTTTTGTCCCGTGTTGCGATGGCATGGCTTCCTGTTCTGTCCCTCAACGGCGGCTTTCCTCGGTGCCAGAAACCTCGCTGCCTCAATGAGTAAACAGTCCATCGAAGCGAAAAGGCGCAAGTGAGGATGTGTGGATGGCTGAGGCTCGGAATGCATTCATTTTGGGGGCCCGCACGATCGGCTTGGCCCTGTTCGTCATCGCAACTGCCTGCGCGGCGGCCAATGCGCAGATCTCGCCGGGACCGCTGGCCAGAGCCCATCAGAGCCTTGATGGATCGGCCAATTGCATCAAGTGCCACGAGGTCTCCACCCGGTCGCCCACCTTTCGCTGTGTGGAATGCCATCGCGAGATTGCTGCCGAACTGCAGCAGCACAGGGGCCTTCACTCTACCTTCTCGAATTCCGGACCACCCGGATCGGCCTGCGTAAAATGCCACTCCGACCACAATGGGGAAAACTTCGCACTGCTGCATTGGGAGCCAACATCAAAGGCTTTTGATCACACAAAGACGGGGTATCCGCTCGACGGAAAGCACGCCGCCGTCGGGTGCCGCGCCTGTCATAATGCGCAACACATACCCGCACCGGCTCGCGCCCTGTTGACCTCCAAGGATCTGAATCGCACCTGGCTTGGCCTTTCGCCCGCTTGCGTAACCTGCCACCAGGACAAGCATCAGGGCAGATTCGGAACCAACTGCGCCCAGTGCCATTCGACCGTTGATTGGAAGGCCGTCAGGATCGACCAGCAGAGCTTCGACCACTCCAAGACGCGTTACCGGCTCACCGGGGCGCACCTCAGCACCCCATGCCAGAGCTGCCATACCCCCGGTGCGGACGGCCAGCCACGCTACGTCGGCATACCCTTCGAGACTTGCTCGTCCTGCCACAACGATCCCCACAAGGGCGAATTCCGCCAGGGTTGCGAGTCCTGCCATAGTACATACTCGTGGAAGAAGTCTGCTTTCACTTCCACGTTCGATCACTCCACAACCCATTTCCCGCTGCTCGGAAAGCACCTCGAGGTGCAATGTTTGTCGTGCCACAAGAGCGCGGACTTCAAAGCCCCCATGGCCTTTGCCAATTGCGCGGATTGCCACAATCCAGACCCGCATCGCGGCCAGTTCCTTCAGCGCGCCGACCGGGGCCGGTGCGAGAGCTGCCACAATGTTAATGGTTGGATTCCGTCCACCTATACCGCCGCGGATCACGCCAGATCCGGCTTCCCGCTGGTGTCCCCGCATGTCAACGTCAAATGCGCGGACTGCCATATTCCAGCCGGAAAGAATACCCGCTACAAGATCAAATTCGCCCTCTGCGTCGATTGCCACAAGGATGAGCATGAAGGACAGTTCTCTGCCGCGCCGTGGAGCAACCGCTGCGAGCAGTGCCATGCCGGGGTCTCCTTCAAGACCTCCAGCTACACACTCGCCAGCCACCAGAAGTCAAGCTTCCCGCTCGACGGCGGACACCTGGCAGTGGCCTGCAATGAATGCCACAAGCCGCCGCCCGGTTCCAAGGTTGCGCTTTATCATTTCAGCCATCTGAGCTGCACCCGTTGCCACGAGGACATTCACAACGGTCAGTTCGCGAAACGCATGGCGGCGATCGATGCCAAAGGCGCACCCTTGGGGTGCCTGGCCTGCCACTCGACAAAGGAGTGGAAGTATCTGGCCAGGTTCGACCACGCCCAGACCGCCTTCCCATTGATTGGCTCGCACCGCGCTTTGGCCTGCGCCGATTGCCACAAGCCGCCGAACATGGAGCTGACCATGCTGCATGTTCGTTTCGCCGATGCCCCCAAGGTTTGCTATGAGTGCCACGAGAATCCTCATGCGGGCCAGTTCGGCGCGCAGGCCAACAACTGTTCCGCATGCCACAACAACAACAAATGGCGCCCATCGCTCTTCGATCACGAGAAGACCGCGTTTTCTCTCAAGGGCGGCCATCAGGATGTTGCCTGCGCAGCCTGCCACACGCTCAAGAAGCCCGTTGATGACAAGATGGTGCTCTTTTACAAGCCGACGCCCACCGCCTGCGAGGCTTGCCACGGAACAACAGTTCCCAAGGCCACTAAAATCTCGACCCTCGGCGGCCGAAACGACCCGAAGATTTTACATGCGCTGACCATTTTTTCTGTAGACCATCCCCACCACCTTGCTTTATGCTCACTTTCGGGCAGCCTTGTGATCTGGATCACGAGGTTGCTCGGCAGTTATCCGATTTGAAGATTTACTGATTCAGCCTTCCTTTATTGCCTTGCAAGACTTCTCCCTCCGGAATCGCGGCCCGCGAACAAGAGACCGCGCCCAAGAGCTGCCCACTACCTGACTGTCGGTCAGGCGATGCGAGGGTGGCCTCCGGTGACGCCGGAATTCGTTGCCAGGGCCCCAGTCAATAGAAGGAACTTGTGAGTAGTTCGCAGTTTGCGGATTGACAAAGTCCGACTCACCCGAGCCGCGCAAGATATCCCTGCCAGGTATTTCAGGGCAGCGGGTCAGTACGGATGTGTGCTCGTTCGGCAGTGAGTTGCGGCTTCACTGCATTCGCAGGGCTTCGAAGTCGGAAGATGATTGTGCACCCGTCGCGTTGGCTCATTTCGTTCGGCATTGCGGTCCTGCCCTTGCTGGCAGGCATGGCCTCCCGTCTGCCTGCGGACAGCACAAAAGCAAATGCGGCCGGTCCGCAAGCCAAGGTCACCAATCCCCATGGGCCCCTCGCCATTCCCTGCCAGGACTGCCACACCTACACCAGTTGGAAGCCCATACGATCGAACCCCGACTTCAATCACGACAAGACTGGTTATCCGCTGCGCGGCATGCACCAGAAGGTAGCATGCACTCAATGCCATACCAGCCTGGTCTTCAAGAACGTATCCACCCACTGCGCCGATTGCCACGCCGATATTCATCGCCGAAAATTTGGCGCCAATTGCGAAAGCTGCCACACGGTCAAGGGTTGGAATGTCTCCCTGGACGCGATTCGCAATCACCAGAACCGCTTCCCGCTGGTGGGCGCGCATGCGCTCGTGGAGTGTGAAGAGTGCCACAAAGGCGCTGCCACCGGACAGTTTCAGGGGCTGTCGACAGCCTGCTACTCCTGCCATCAGAAGGACTTCCTCACCCCGGTGATCGACCATCGGGCATTTGCATTCCCCACCGGTTGCGAATCCTGCCACTCCTTGGACAACTGGGTCACCGCCAAATTCGACCACCTGAAATACACCGGATACGCGCTCACCGGCATGCACGCCACGCTCCCCTGCTCAGCTTGCCATATCAACAATGTGTTCAAGGGAACCCCGGCATCCTGCTACGCCTGCCACCAAAGCGACTTCCTCGGCAGCAACAATCCACCGCACGTTCAACTCGGGCTGCCGCACGATTGCTCCACTTGCCACTCCACGGCCAATTGGCTCAACGCTTTATTCGATCACGCTCGCTATGCCCACTATCCCCTCACCGGCAAGCACGCCTCGGTAGCTTGCGCGCAATGCCATGTAAGCAATAACTACAGCTCTACGCCCACCGCCTGCTACGCCTGCCACAAGGCGGACTTCAACGGGACCACCAATCCCGCTCACGTGGCCGCCGGGTTCCCTACAGATTGCACCATGTGCCACACCACCAGCGGATGGACCGGATCTGCCTTCAACCATTCGGCCTTCCCGCTCACCGGGGCCCATGCATCTGTCCCTTGCCTGCAGTGCCACACCAATAACAACTTCAAAACCTTGCCCACCACTTGCTATGGATGCCACGCGAACGACTTCAGCAAAACCACCAACCCAAATCACGTCGCGGCTGCCTTCCCCACCTCCTGCACAACGTGCCACACAACCGCAAACTGGACCACCGTCACTTTCGATCACACGGTCTATGCGCACTATCCTCTGACGGGGAAGCACGCCACCTTGACCTGTGCGCAGTGCCACACCAACAACAACTACACTTCAACCCCCACTGACTGCTATTCCTGCCACAAGGCGGATTGGAATGGGACCACCAGCCCCCCCCATGCCACTGTCGGATTCCCCACCACCTGCGACACCTGCCACTCCACCGCGGCCTGGACCACAGCCACGTTCAATCACAACACCACGTCGTTCCCCCTCACCGGCGCGCACATCACTGTGCCTTGCGCACAATGCCACACCAACAATAACTACACCACCCTGCCCACCAACTGCTACGGATGCCACCAGGCCGATTTCAACGCAACCACCAACCCCGCTCACATGAAGTCCGGCTTCCCGACCAATTGCACACTCTGCCATTCCACAACCAACTGGACTTCCTCGACCTTCAATCACGCGTCGGTCTTCCCGCTCACCGGCGCCCATGCCACTCTCCAGTGCGCGCAGTGCCACACCAACAACAACTACACCACCCTGCCTACCAACTGCTACGGGTGCCACCAGGCGGACTACAACGGAACCAACAGCCCGCCCCACGCCACCGTCGGTTTCCCCACCACCTGCGACACCTGCCACAGCACCACGGCATGGAACCCGGCCACCTTCAATCACAGCACCACGGCATTCCCCCTGACCGGAGCGCATATCACTGTCCCCTGCGCCACCTGCCATACCAATAACAACTACACAACACTCCCGACCGCTTGCTATGGGTGCCACGAGGCCGATTTCAACGCAACCACCAACCCCAATCACGTCACCTCCGGCTTCCCCACCACCTGCGCCACTTGCCACAACACCACATCCTGGACCTCAGCCACCTTCAATCACAACAACACGGGATTCCCGCTGACCGGAGCCCATGTCACTGTCCCCTGCGCCCAGTGCCACGTGAACAACAACTACACCACGCTCCCCACCACCTGCTACGGATGCCACCAGGCAGATTTCAACGGCACCACCAACCCCAATCACGTGAAGTCGGGCTTCCCAACCGATTGCACACTCTGCCACTCCACAACCAACTGGACTTCCTCGACCTTCAATCACGCCTCGGTCTTCCCGCTCACCGGCGCGCATGCCACCCTCCAGTGCGCCCAGTGCCACACCAACAACAACTACACTTCCCTGCCTACCAACTGCTACGGATGCCACCAGGCGGACTACAACGGAACCAACAGCCCTCCTCACGCCACCGTAGGCTTCCCTACCACCTGCGATACCTGCCACAGCACCACGGCATGGAACCCCGCCACCTTCAATCACAACAACACGTCGTTCCCGCTCACCGGAGCGCATGTCACCGTAACCTGCGCACAGTGCCACGTGAACAACAACTACACCACGCTCCCCACCGCCTGCTACGGATGCCACCAGGCCGATTTCAACGCAACCACCAATCCCAATCACGTCGCGGCCGGATTCCCAACCGACTGCACCCTCTGCCACTCCACAACCAACTGGACTTCCTCGACCTTCAATCACGCGTCGGTCTTCCCGCTCACCGGCGCCCATGCCACCCTCCAGTGCGCCCAGTGCCACACCAACAACAACTACACCACCCTGCCCACCAACTGCT
>Ga0182013_10000905_pt1 | contig 41056 bp, 24 predicted proteins | sample 612S2MmetaG_FD_120487 | JGI IMG/M metagenome (GOLD analysis project Ga0182013, IMG submission 120487) | Permafrost microbial communities from Stordalen Mire, Sweden - 612S2M metaG | ecosystem: Environmental > Terrestrial > Soil > Wetlands > Permafrost | place: Sweden: Stordalen | collected... | reverse complement strand
GTGATTCGGCGCAAGGCCGCCGGCGGCAATGACGCAGTGGGTGTGCGGATGAAACTGCAGGCGCTGATTCCAGCTGTGAAGCACGCTGAAGAAACCGATCTCAGCTCCAAGGTGGCGCGGATCGCCGGCGATCTCCAGCAAGGTCTCGGCGCTGGCTTGAAAGAGCAGCTTATAGATCAGCCGCTTGTTCTGCAATGCGAGCGGGGCTAGTTCCCGCGGCAGTGTGAAGACGGCGTGCACATAGCGAGTGGGCAGCAGTGCGCCCTCGCGCGCCTTGAGCCAGCGTCTGCGCGCGTTGCCCTGGCATCTTGGGCAATGGCGATTTCTACACGAGTTGTAGGAGATGCTGGCCGTATGTCCGCAGCCGGTGCAACGGTCTCGATGTCCACCCAGCGCAGCGGTGCGGCAGCGCGCAATGGCCAGCAGCACCTTCTGGTGTTGCCAGTTGATCCATCTGCTGCTGTGTTCCACAAATGACTGTCCAGCACAGCGAACAATGTCGGCCATCTCCACGAGAGGCCGGCTCATGAACTGTGCTTGTGTCCTCCTTGTGAAGAAAGCAAGAGGGCATCGAGCGGGCTGGCGGTCGCGCTGAGGTGCCGCTGGGACAGGTGCAGATATACGGTAGTGACTTCGAGGTCGCGATGGCCGAGCAGGATCTGGATCGTGCGCAGGTCCGCTCCAGCCTCAAGCAGATGTGTCGCGAAACAATGCCTCAGAGTGTGCGGATGGATGTGCCTGTCGTCTAGCCCGGCCCGCTCAGCAGCGATCTGGCAGGCAGTCCATAGGACCTTGGTGGTCACCGGGTAACTTGCCGTGTGCCAGCGGTTGCCGGGAAATAGCCACTCCTTGGGCTTACGCCGAAGTCCGCGCCAGTAAGTGCGTAGCTCTTCGAGCAGCCTCGGGCTGAGCATGACATCGCGGTCCTTGCCGCCCTTGCCTTCGCGGATGTGAACCACCATCCGCTGACTGTCGATGTCACTGACCTTCAGGTGAGCCGCTTCTGCGCGGCGTGCGCCGGTAGCATACATCGTCATCAGCAGGATGCGGTGAAAGGGGCTATCCGCGGCGTTGATTAGTCGCCCCACCTCCTCCTGGCTGAGTACCCCTGGGAGGTGACGCAACTTCTTCGGATAGGGCGTCTCTGCAATGCTCCAGTTGCGCTTCAACACGTGGATATAGAAAAAACGCAGCGAAGCCAGACGCAGGATCACCGTGTTCGGACTGAACTTCAACTTGGTGAACAGCATCGCCTGATACTTGCGAATGTCTTCAGGACCAAGCTGATCGGGCGGACGGCGAAAGTACCGGCTGAAGTGTTCAACACCGTGCAGGTATGTGCGGATGGTGGTAGCGGCGAAGTTGCGGCGATGCAACTCCTCAAGCATGAGCTGACGTAGTTGGTTCACAGAGAATCCTCCTTCTCTGCGTCCCAAACTATCGAATCGGAGGCAGCCGCTGGCTCACGAACACGCGAATGCGTCCGCCGCCGCAGCGGCTTCGTTCAAGTCGCCAAGGGTTTACCGATCTTCGTTGGGGGCAACGTCGGCTGTGGCTAACACCTCAATGCGCGCATCGAACCGAGCGACGCACGTTTTTGAAGTTCAGGGTGAGTGATCGCCCAACCGGCAGCCACTCTGTAGTTGACCCTCTCATTGCAGCCAGCACATTACGGCAGCGACCGAGCAAATCCTGCGAAAACCGAGTTCTTGACCAAGAAGTTAGGCTCTTGCCCAAAAAGTCTTCATCTTACCCAAAACTCGGACTTTCTGGGCAAGGCCGCCTTACTCCTTTTTCTAGTTTTCCCAGGCTTTTACGCAGCGTTGCGCGACCGAAGCCATTCAAGATCGGCTGAGACTGAGGGCGTTGGCGAGCAAGCAGCCATGTTCCCAAGTGTCCGGAACCCGACCGGCTTCGATCTCCACCCACTCAGGAACCGTCAATCCGGCCAATCGTGCGATTTCCTCAAGGGGACGGCGGTCCGCTACGCGGGACTTCCGGGCCAGCTCGCCAAAGACATGACCGGATGCCTTGCCGCGCAAGGAAATGGCGCGGGGATCGCGGGAGGATGATGGATACGAATCACTCATATGTGCGTTACTCCTGAAAGGCAGCCTAAATTTCAGGCCCTGCCCGAATTACGTGCTGCTATGAGTGTTCGCTCATCATGGCCTCCAGCCAGAGCCATCTGCAGCCCACGCGTTTCACGTGCCAGCTTCTCGTTTGATTCATCGATGAAGGGACGAAGTGGCAATGAAAACTAGCGGGGATCGCGATGCTCAAAGCGGGTGGCTTGCGTAAGGACGAAAGCAGATGGTCTAAGCTTCAAGTGTTTTCGTCATTGAGCTCAAACCCAAGCTTCAACCCAAGAGTGTTTGACCCTTCGCGTATTCACAAATACTTGCATGTGTTTGGCAGTTCCAGAACCCTCTGTAAGTTGTTGATTTCATTAACGTGGGCGCTATGGCGTGGAAGAGGTCATCGGTTCGATCCCGACCAGGTCCACCAATCAGATTACAAATTTATTAACTCGCTTTCTTGCAGATGAGCGCCCTTTTGCGCCACCCTCCAGGTATCTCTATTGGGCCCTTTTGCGGAGCGCGTCTATCTCCGCGCGGGTGGGCATAGATGGCGCAGTGCCGGGGCGTGTGATGGAGATGCCGGCGGCAGCACAGCCGAAGCCTGCGGCCTCGACCAAGTCCATGCCTTCAGAGATCGCGACGGCGAATCCTCCATTGAAAGCGTCGCCGGCGCCTGTGGTTTCCACGACTTTACCGGCGTCTACGGCGGGCACATGTGCACGAACCTGGGCGTTCTTGACAAAGACTCCCTGCGCGCCCAGGGTGATAATGGCGTTCGGCACCCCGCGGGCAAGGAACGCATTGGCGGCCTTTTCAGCGTCGGCAACGGTCAAAACCGAAACGCCAGTGAGTGCGGCGGCCTCCGATTCATTGGGCGTGATGTAGTCGATGTGCCGATAGATGCTCTCGGGCAGCGGGGCAGCAGGTGCAGGGTTGAGGATGGTGGGCACTCCGAGGGAGTGGGCCAGCGCCAGCCCGTGCTCGACGACGGCGAGCGGAAGTTCAAGCTGGGCGACAAAGATGCTGGAGGCGGCGATGAGCGCGCGAGCTTGATCGACCTCCTCCGCAGTTACTTCAAAACACGCGCCGGGCACGACGATGATGGCGTTCTCGCCCTTGCTGGCGTCGATGATGATGGTGGCTGCTCCGGTGGCGCTCTGTGTCACAAAGAGGAACTGGGTGTCGATGCCTTCAGATTTATAAAGTGCGCGCGCCATGTCGCCGAAGGGATCCGGTCCGAGTTTGGAGATGAAGCTCACGCGGCCGCCCGCGCGCGCCGCGGCTACGGCTTGATTGGATCCCTTGCCGCCCGGCCCGAGTTTGAACTCGTTGCCCATCAGCGTCTCGCCCCAAACCGGAATGCGGTGGGTACGAAAGGCGAGATCCGCCACAAAACTGCCCAGGACTGTGACCCATTTCTTTTCCGTCATTGATTCGTCCCTTGCGAAGTGGTAAATGAAGGCTGTTTTAACAACGCATGCATCTAACGAGCCCGATATGCCAGTGCGATCAGCGCCAGCGCGAGCAGGTAAGCGATAAACATGGCGGCAAGATAGAGCCAGGACTTTCGCCTGGCTCCGCGAAACTCATGCCAAGCCAGAACACCCCAGAGCGTGGCAATCATGGGCGAGGCCTGGCCGATGGCATATGAGATGGGTAAACCGACGAATCGTGCGGCGACAAAGTTGAAGACCGTGCCCGTACCCCAGATAGCGCCGCCCAACAAGCCAAGCGCGTGATAATTGGCGGGCGCAGAGAAATATCCAGAGATAGAAACCGGCGCGCCTGCCAGCGGCTTGCGCATCAGGATAGGATTGAAGACGAAGCAGCAGAGAAACGCGCCGAACGTCATAAGGACCGCGGCGGAATATGGACTGAGCGCGCCGGCCGAAACCATCAGCGATGCATCCGGATGGCTGCCCTGCGTTGCTTTGGTGATGAGCGGCGCGAAGACGCCCATGAGCAGCCCGGAGACGAGGCAGACCATGGTTCCCTTGCGCGAGCTGACAGCAGATTCGGCCCCGCGTGTGGCGTAGGCCATGCCTATAAAGACTACCGCGACCAGCGCCATCAACACGCCGGTTGCCAGCAACCTGGCGCTGCCTTGCGGGTGGACGAGGTAGCTCAGGGCCGTGCCTTCAACCAGCGCGATGCCGATGGAGAGCGGGAAAGCAACAGCCAGACCTACCATTTCGATTCCCGCCACAAGCAGAACGTTGGCGATATTGAAGATAAATCCGCCCAGCGCGGCGTAGAAGAGAAAAATAGTGTCGGCCTGGCGCAGGTTGGGCAGAAAGCTGAAATGGCCGCCGCCCATGCTGCCCAGTGTGAAGGCATAGCCCAAAGAGACGAGAAAAATGCCGAGGCCGTAATCCCAGTAATACAGTTCGAAGCGGTAATTCTTTGTCAGCTTGAAGGTATTGGCGAAGGATCCCCAACAGAAGGTGCACAAAACAGTCAGCAAAAGCGCAGTAGCAAAGGACGCGGGGACGTACATGGTTTCTCCCTTTGGCACAGCGTCTTGTCGCGCAAATGTCTTTGAGGCATGAAACGTGAAACGCTGCGCCAGAGAGCCACTTTAGTCAACCGCGCTGGTTGTGTCAATGCAGACTTGGGGTTCCGCATTGGCGGCAAGCAACCTATTCCGCGGTTCTTGAGCTCAGTACAGCAGATACTTGGCCCGGACGGTTTTGAACTGCTCGATCGCTTCGACCCAATCCATCCACACTCTCCGTGGATCCTGCCCGGCGCTGATTGCATCCATAGTAGCTTTGTTCAGCATCAAGCCGTCGAGATTCTTCATCTCGAATTGCTGCGGGTAGAGAGAGTGCAGCGCGGACGCAATCTCAATGCCGAGCTCCGGCGCATCGAGCGTATTCCTGTCCGTGACAATGATGTTCACACCCGCGCATTTCTGATTTGCGTAAACGGAATCGCTTGGCGTGAAATTAGTCGGCACAAAGCGGACCCCTGTGATGGCGCGTGCATTGAGGTAGGCTGCCAGTTCCAGCGGCTGAACCCACGGCGCGCCCACCAACTGAAAAGGAGCATCCGTGCCGCGCCCCACAGACACGTTCGTCCACTCGAGGATTCCCAGTCCGGGATAAAGAGCGGCTTCCGTCAAGTTACGCATGTTGGGAGAAGGATTCACCCAGAGGATCCCGGTCGAATCCAGCCAGTCACCGCGCTGCCAACCTTCCAAAGCAACAACAGTGAGGCGGGAATTGATGCTGCGCTCGGAGTTATAAAAGCGCGCCAGTTCGCCGATGGTCATGCCATGACGGATGGGAATTTGCCCGTAGTTAATAAAGTCTTCGCGTCCCTTGTCGCTGATGGGACCTTGAACGAAAGCGCCGTTGATGGGGTTCGGGCGGTCGAGAACGAATATCTTCTTGTCTGCCTTTGCTGCTGCTTCGAGAAAGTATCCGAGCGTAGTTTCGTAAGTGTAATAGCGGGCGCCAATGTCCTGAATGTCGTAGACGATTACATCGGCGGACTTGAGGATCTCCAGGGAGGGATGGCGCTTGGCGCTGGAATCTCCGTAAACGCTATAGACGGGAATTCCAGTTGCGAAATCCTTCGAATCCGCAATCTGCGTCGTGTCCACGATTCCGTCAACGCCGTGTTCAGGACTGAAAATGCCGACAACTTCAATGCCCTGCGCCTTGGCCAGCACATCAATGGTGCGGTTCCCGCGTGAATCCACGCCTGTCTGGTTTGTGACGAGCGCAATCTTCGTTCTCGTTGCAGTTCCCTCCCGAAGTTCGGCGAAGTCATGCGCCTCAAGCATGTCGATGCCGGTGCGAACCAAGCCATTGCGCGCGGCTACCAAATGCTGCGACGGCAGCGCCTCGTTGTAACCTGTGATGCGCGCAAGGCGCAGCTTCTGATCGTCTGAAACCGAGAGTCCAAGGCCCTGCACTGCAGCGGAAGCCAGCCGTGTGCGCAGCGATACGATAGCCGATTTGTGACCGTCTGGATGGACCGCGTTAGTCAGAATAATTACATAAGTGTCGGTAACTGAATCAATCCAGATCGATGTTCCTGTGAACCCAGTGTGTCCAAATGATCCAATGGGAAGAAACTCGCCGCGATTAGTGGAATAAGGTGAATCGAGGTCCCATCCAAGCCCGCGCAGCGAAGCTCCAGTGGGCGGCTGCTCGGGCGTAGACATTTTCTCCACTGACAGCGGTGTAAGAACGTGAAATCCGGAGAGCATATCCTCGGCAAATATTGAAAGGTCATCGGCGGTAGAAAACAATCCCGCGTGTCCCGCGACACCTCCCATGCGTCGCGCCGTCGGGTCATGCACGGTTCCACGCAGCATTCGATTCTTCTCGTCAAATTGCGTGGGCGCAATGCGCGGAATCCATGCGGCCGGGGGAACGAAACGCGTATCCTTCATCCCCAGAGGTTCGAACACATACTTCGTCGAGTACGCGTCCAGACTCATGCCTGAAACTTTCTCCACTAGAAATCCGAGAGTTTCAAAGTTGATATCGCTATAGAGAAAGCGCGAGCCGGGAGTGAAGATCGGCTTCTCATCCATGGCCATACGATATGCCGCATCGCGGCCCTTCCAAGTTGTCTTGAGGTCCAGATCCTCCGGCAGTCCCGAATAATGCGTGAGTAGTTCGCGCACCGTGATATCGCGCTTCCCATTTTGCGAAAATTCTGGCAGGTAGTTAGAAACCGGATCATTGATGCGAATTTTCCCCTCTTGCACTAACTTCATAACGGAGGTGGTTGTGGCAATACATTTCGTGAGCGAAGCAAGATCGTAGATTGTGTCCACGGTCGCAGCTTCCTTGTCCGGCTCCAGAGAGCGCCAACCGAAAGCCTTGCGGTAAACCACCTTGCCATTGTGTCCAATCAACACGACGCCGCCGGGAATATCTCCCCGCGCAATTGCCGCATTCATAATCTCGTCGATATTATTGAAGTTCGCACCGCGAGTCACAATGACTTCGTTGCTGGAGGGTAACGCATTCTGAGCCAGCGGCCCGCTAAACGATACAGCGACAGTCGACAGTGTCAAGACAAACCGGCAAATTGTAGATTGTTTTCTCACTTCAATTCCCCTTGCATGAGCCGGTGTCCGGCAGAGATCAACAAAACAGTTATAGGTATACAGCAGCACGTGCCCGCTTGCGTTACCAAACTAGCCTAAGATCCTCAATCCCAGACCCGAACCTGACGGCAAGATCAATTTTCCGTGCCGCACAGACACGCCTTCATATGGGTCGTTGGAAATGAGCAAATTTCCATCGAGATCTGGGTAATCAACCAGAGCCGCCAAATGAGCTGCAGCCGTAACTGTGCATGAGCTGGAGACCATGCAACCCAGCATCACCTTCATGTTCATCGCCCTCGCACACTTGATCCATCTATAGGCTTCCATTACGCCTCCCGACTTATCAAGCTTTACATTAATCCCATCGTAAGCTTCCCGCAGTTGGGGAATCTGCGATGCGCCTGTGCACGCTTCGTCAGCGATAACAGGTAAATGCACTTTGCTGCGCACATATTTTGTCTCTTCAAACATATGCGCGGGCATTGGCTGCTCAATCAACTCCACGCCTTGCGTCTCCAGCCAGTTGATCTTGCGTATGGCTTCTTCCTTATCAGTCCATCCTTCATTGGCGTCCACACGAAGCGGCTTCTTAGTTACGCTGCGGATGGCCTCGATTGTCTCCTCGTCGTTCTGCAATCCGACCTTCACCTTGAGAACCGGAAAGTCCTCAGCCTCACGCGTCTTCTGGCGAGTAATTTCGGGCGTATCAATTCCTATGGAGAAAGTTGTTACAGGAGCGTCGACCGGATCGAGCCCGAAATACTGGTATAGAGGAATTCCGAGCTTCTTGCCCAGCCAATCGCATATCGCGATGTCCACGGCAGCCATGGCCGCATGCTGATGGTCGCCTAGCGCGCGGCGAACTGCGGCAAGGAAGTTATCAAATTTTCGTGGGTCGCCAGATTCAATCTGACCGATGATCGCATCGAGCGCAAGTTTGGCTTGCTCTGGATATTCCCTGTATCGCACGATTGGCGCACCTTCGCCGTATCCAGTGATGCCGTCGCGTTGATACTGAAGGTGAACCGTGTCGCGGTAAGCGCTGGATGACATTGTAGTCGTCCATGTGTGGCGCAGCGTGAGACGCTTCAGTTCAGTTTTGACCACGGCATTACCGCTCGTCGCCGGCATTTCCATTGCACACAACGCCACTGGCACAGCAACGCCTACTCCCACTGCGCCAGCCGTTTTGAACAAATCGCGTCGATTCATCATTTCACTCTCCGTGCTGCTATCAACAGTTTAGTCCAGGGCATATCGTCCAGCCTGCTGATCTGCACCTCGGGGTGCGTGTTGGTTGTATCGTGAATGAACTCGCCACTGCCAATGTACATACCGGTATGAGTGATCTTTGCTGGGCTGTCGCCAAAAAACAGCAGGTCGCCCGGCTGCAGATCTTTGCGCTCCACCGGAATAACTCCGCTCCAGCTCGCCTGTACGTCGGCGTCCCGTGGCATAAGGATTCCGCGTTGGCGAACCAACATTTGCGTAAAACCAGAGCAGTCGTATCCATAAGTTGAAACTCCGCCCCAAGTGTAAGTGACGCCCAGAAACTTGTGCGCGAGCTGGATTGTTTGGCCGATGGTGAGTGCGGGAACATTTGCACTCACGTTACCTTGCTCGACATAGGCTGTCTGCCCATTCACAAGCTTGACCTGAAGCCACCGACCTCCCTCATCCACCTTAGTGGAAAGCACTTCCAGTCGTGCCTCCCAGGGAAGGTTCAGCAAAGGTGCGTGCTTGGTCACACTGGGTTCGCGATAGATATTCGCAGTGAGCTGCACGACGCGCACTGCCTTGCCGGCGGGAGCATACCCGCCGTACTGCGCTGTAACATCCTCAGCCGAAACCCAGCCCGTATAGTCGTCTCCGGTGCGGATATGAATCCAGCCATCTCTTTTCTCTAGCGCAGCGACGCCCGAACCATAAAGAGCCTGCGAGACTACTTCGCTGTCAGCGGAAGCAGAATGATACATGTTGATAACCGGCCTGGCTACAACATAGTCCGGCGTCGCGACAGACTCCTGGCCTATTACTGCGACGCAAGAAAGCGCGGACATAACCAATAGGGCACCAATCTGCGAAACTACAGTGTTACAAATCAGCTTCATCTTGCTTCTCCTATGGCACTGACAACCCAATCCATATTTCTGTCAGTTATCCTTTTTCACTGCCGGAAGATCAGGCGAAATGACATGCGCCGAAACAGGCAGCGCAGGCAATCCAACGTCTTCCGGCTTTGGCAAGACGTGCATCTCGCGATATTGCGAACTTGCCTCGCTGAAGCGGTTGGCGCGTTGAATCCACAATTGGATGGCGAGATCGTAACGCGCCATGACATTGTCCAGCCAATACGGACGGTTCTCCTGGAGCCATGCGCGCTGATAGAGTTCGCGTGTCAGTCCATATCCCTCGCGAAGATCCTGGCATTGACCGTTCACGCCCGTGATCGCGCCTAACTCGCGACGGACGGAGCGCTTGCCGACGGGATCGTTTTGTTCCTGATAGGCGCGATCATATCCGTCGGCAATTTCCTGTGCAACCTCGAATTTGTATCCGATGAAATCCATTCGCCGCGCGCCCATCTCCATTGCATCCAGCGCATCTTGTTCGCGCAACGGCGCCGCGCTGCGCGCCTGGTCGATGAGAATAATGGCTTGTTCGACATGCCCACGAAACACATGAGCTACCGGCAATAACTTGGCGGAAAGTTGCAGTCCTTCCACGCTCCACGGATCTACCCAAAACAGATTATCTGTGGCCGAGCCGAGTCCGGCATCTTTCAACGTAGCCTGCGCGGCCATCAGCTCTTTTTGCGCCTGGTTAATCTTGCCTGTGAAATCGCTGTGGAAGACCTGGCCGTAGCTGCTCTGAAATTGAGGAATGCTGCTTGATCCCTGTTGCCAACCTGCAGCCGCACCGAAGAGCACGCCGTACCAATCCATATTGAATAGGCCTTCGCCCAGATCATTCCACACAGTATTCAACTCGCCCGTGGAACCGAGCCGCTGACCATCGCTGACGAATCTCTGGATGTTATCGAAACCGGCATTGAAATTCGGATAGACTACCCTCCAGTTATTAATGCCCGGGGCCACCCATGTCTCCATTCCAGCATCAACATACGGCAAGAGCCACTTATCATAACCGTCAGGGTTTGGATTGTATTCCCACGCTACGGCGATCATGTCTTTGGGCAGTGTCTTCACCAACGCTGGACTGTCCATGGCTATGTCGCCCCAGAACATCAGCTTTCTATCCAGGGGAGTCAGTTCCGTGTGTATTTCTTTGAGAAAGTCAACATACACTGCGCCCAACCCGTCCTGAGTTACGCGTGCCTTTGTCTGTCCTCTTCCCAATTCGAAAGTTTCGTCCGCGCCAATATGAAGAAAGGGGCCGGGAAATACGGATGCCATTTCTGAAAACCATTGCCGAATCAAATCAAGCGAACCAGGCCGGCCCGGGGCCAGAACGGAACCATGGGGCGACTCCGCAAGTTGGGAATAAATGTCGTACATCAGAACGCGATGCAGGTGGCCAAAGGCTTCCTGCTCGGGAATGATGGTGACGTGGTATTGACTGGCATAGCGCACAAGTTCTGCTACGTCGGCGCGGGTCATTGCGGCTCCGGGCAGCGCGGCCAGCGGATTGGACGCATAGACCAGCGTGTTCTCAAAGTACGGGGAGTAGATGTTCACTTTGTACTCTGAGAGCAAGCGAATTTGATGCTTCTGAAATTCGAGCGTGGGAAACGGGCCGCGCGATAGATCGTCGCTCAGGCCACGATACTTCATGGCAGGCCAGTCGCGCACCACCACTGAGTGCAAAAGAGCATCCGCTCCGCGGCCGTCCGTCAGCTGCTTGATGGTTTGCGCTCCATAATAGATTCCTGCGCCGGTAGCGGCAATGTCGTATGTTGCGTTTCCCTCGGTGACGAGGACATAGCCTTCATCATGCATCGCCGGATCGAATGTGATGTGCGCGCGTCCAAGAATGGCCTCCGCCTTTTTCGTTTGCTGGCGAAGAAGCACTATCTTGACTTTACCTTTCTTACCTGCGCGCGGGGCGATGCCGCGCTCTTTGAGTGAGCTGGCCAGGTCTTCGGCGGCGAACTTGTCTTCGGCGTCCTTGCCCGCGGCCAGGATGTCCGCTCCCTGCGCCAGAGAAATGTTCTCGATCTCACGAATCTCGCGCGGCATCGGAATAAGGGCGAACTTCGGAGCCTCAGCCGATGCGGGAGAGAGCGATGAAGACGCTTGCGCATGCAAAGGCGCCGACGAGGAAAGAAGGGGGCAAATGAGGAAGCAGAGGGCAACGCAGGAAGAAGCACGAGACAGAAGCCATTCGTAAAAATAAGACAGTTGAAACATTTGTTTCACCTCGGGATGGCAGGGTGCGCAATAGGATCACAGGGCGGTCCATGTCTTCGCAATTATGATTCTAGGCAAAAAGTGCAAAGCGCTCAACAAACCTCAGAGGAAGCCGGAGACAATTCAGGAGGATTGCCCTGTTAAACACTCCTGCTGGCTAATTGTCGCATTTTACTCAGAGCTGCAATGCGGGAGTGTCTCCCAAGTCAGAAACATCTTAATCACGCCAACCATCTAACCTCCGAAATAGAGCTTTCCACCAAATTGAATTTCGCACGGATCGTGGGTAGAGCTAGCTAGCCCGAAGTTATAGGCGTGGTCTACGTTTACGCCTACCGCGTTAAAGATTGGATGGTTAAGCGCGTTGAACAGCTCGGCGCGGAACTGGAACTTGATGTCATCATGAATCCTAACATTCTTGAAAGCGGACAAATCCCAAAGGTTTAGTCCGGGGCCAACGAAGACACCGTCGCCGGAGCTTCCAGGTGGCCTTACGCATCTGCAAACGAACTCGTGGGGAACCAATCTTTTTGCGTCTTCGCCCGCTTAATCGGCGCCACCGTATCCGAGCGCGGCGCCATGTCGGCTGCATCGATATTGAGGCCTTCAGGATAGACTCCGGTTGAGGGGCATGCACTGCCGCAGTCGAGGCAGTCAAGGTTGTCACGATCCTGCTTTACATTTTGTGACATTCCGGATATCAACTCCGTGATTCCTGAAACTCCCCAGCCGTCCATAGTATGTCCAATGAGTCCCTGCTGTGCCTTGAGAAAGGGAAGCTCATAGCTTCGATCAGGCCCATTTTGTATTAGGAAAAGCCTATAGAATTCTCGGCCGGTCAGAAGACGCTGCGCGAGAGTGGAACATCTGCAAGCAGATCAAGACTCGATAGAAAGCGCAGTCCAACTTGTAATTGCTCTTGCGGGCTGCGGGCAGACTGCATTCGGCGAACAAGTGGACCCTCTAGGCTTCAATTGCCTTGCGAACGCTTCCTTGGGCGCGCCTGAGGCGGCGGACAGCCTCGGTTTTTGAGACCTTGGCGCAAAGCATCACGAGCGCCACCGGGAGCTTCATATTGGCTGTCTTCAGGGTGGCCAGTGCAACGACCCTGTTTACCTTGGCGATGCGCTGCACGATGGAGATTCCGCGCTCGATCAGTTTTTCATTATTCAGTCTAAGGTGAACCATAAGGTTGCCGTAGACATATCCCAGGCGGGCCATGGCGCCGGTGCTGATCATATTGCAAATGAGCTTTTGTGCGGTGCCGGCCTTGAGACGGGTGGATCCGGTTAGAACTTCAGGGCCGACCTCGGCCTCGATGGCAATCTGCGCCACACGGGCCAGTTCCGAGTCCCTGTTGCAAATAACGGCAACTGTGGTGGCTCCCTTCTTAGCAGCGTACTTTAATGCGGCGATGGTGTAGGGCGTTCGGCCGCTGGCAGCCAAGCCCACAACTACATCCCTTTTGCCGGGCTTTCGAGCGGCCATGTCGCTCCTGCCCAACTGGGACGAATCTTCGCTGGCCTCGGTGGCGTTGGCCAGTGCGCGTTCGCCACCGGCCATCACGTACTGGACGATGGAAGGATCGATGCCGAACGTGGGCGCACACTCCGAAGCATCCAGCGCGCCAATCCGGCCGCTGGTGCCGCTGCCGACGTAAATCAGACGTCCGCCTTTCGCCAGGCAGTTGTAAGCCACGTCAATCGCCTTGGCAATCTCCGGCAGCGCCTCCCGCACGGCACGCAAAGCCTTGGCGTCCTCGCGGTTCATGAGAGTGGCAATCTCCAGCGCACTCGATTTGTCCAGATCGGAGGATGCGCGGTTTTGCCGTTCCGTTTCAAGACCACTCAACACCATCTATTCTCCTATGCTCTGATTTCAGTAGCTAGTTCAACGGCCATTGTTCGCCGAAAAAAGAAGCTCGCGCCATAGCCGATTGTGAACGTGACAATGCTGCCCAGCGGCACGTACCAGGTATACGGAACCCTGGTGAACTGCCACAGGAAAATATTCAGAATAAAGCCGCACAACATTCCCACCATGGCGCCGCTCTCAGAAGCTCGGCGCGTGAGAACGCCCAGCATGAAAACTCCGAGCAGCGATCCGTAGGCCACTGAAGCGATGGAAAGGCCTATCTCTAGCACCTTTTGGCCGCTCTGCCGGGCCACAATCGCCAGGCCAAAAAGCACAATCCCCCAGCAAATGGTGGCCATGCGAGAGAGAAACATCTTGCGCTTCTCGGTGACTCCGGGATTGAATCTGGAATAAAAATCAATGATGGTCGTGGAAGAAAGCGAATACAGCGAAGCACTCAGGTTGGACATCGCTGCGGCCAGAATGGCCGAGATCAGAAGGCCGCTGATGCCGTGTGGCATGCGCGTGACCACAAACGTGGGATAGATGGCGTCAGGCCTTGTAAACGCTACCGCCGGCGCGATCAACTTGTACATCACAAAAAGCAGGGCGCCGATCATCAGGAACAGCGAAAACTGAAAGAGCACCAGGACGCCGCTCATTATCAGCGCCATCTTAGCGTTGCGCTCGCTGCGCGACGCCAGCAGCCGCATCACGATCAACTGATCGGTGCCGTGGCTTGCAGTGGTGAGGAATGCGCCACCAATGACGCCGGACCAGAATGTGTATTTTGCGTAGAAGCTCCAGCCGAATTCGAAGACGTGGAATTTGCCCGCGTCCGCGGCCATGCCGTATGCGGCGTGCCATCCGCCGGGAACCAGATGCGCGATGGTGAACAGCCCGATTACGGTGCCGGTTAGATAAACCGACAACTGCACCACGTCTGTCCAAATCACGGTGGCCATACCGCCTTTGAATGTGTAGACCAGCGTCAGGATGATGACGATGGCGATGGCAGTCACATCACGTACTAAATCGCTATACCCGTGCAGAAGTCCAGAGAGCGCAATACCCACCACGATGGCAATCGCGAAAACACGAACGCCATCCGCGGCAGCGCGCGTCATCAGGAAGAGGCCGGCGGTGAGGGAACGCAGCCTCTGTCCAAAGCGCCGTTCAATAAGCTGATAAGCCGTGACCAGGTCGCCGCGAAAGTAATGCGGAATCAGCAACAAGCTGATAATGACGCGCCCGATCATGTAGCCGATGACTAACTGCAGAAAGCGGAAATCCTGCTCGTAGGCCATTCCAGGCACGCTGATGATAGTTAACGTGCTGGTCTCAGCGGCAACAATAGACAGGGAGATGGCCCACCAAGGAATCGTCTTTTCGGCCAGGAAATAGCCCTTGATCGTGCTCTGCTTCTTCTTGAAGTGCATTCCGAATGCCGTGACGCAGGCCAGGTACAACACGATCACGGCAACATCGAATACATTCAGCCCCATGGTGTTTCGCTCTCCGCTTCTTCACGGTACTCTGTTTTTACGCCGGTGAATCGTCGTGCGCCTTCGGTTGGCGGATGCGGCTCGATGCACTCGGCGGCAAGCCTTTTTTCGCATACAAATGATGCTGTTGCGGCAGGACTAACATCAGGTCCAGGCTAAGGCTATATTCAGCAAGTGCGTCCTGGGCCTCTCAACGGGAGCCGGAAATGTAACCGGTGGCAAGAGTACCCTTTACTCTGTGAAGTGTAGCCTGAAGGCCGCGCGGCTGGAATCACAATCGGCACCTAGCGTATCTCCAAATCACAGAAATGACCATTTCATTGCGATATGGTCATTGTAGACCATTCCGAAGGACTTCTCTAGACTTCTCAAAACAGAATCCTGCGCTCAATGAGGATTTCGGGGTTATTTGGCCATCTTCCTCTTGCGGAAGAGAGCGAGTCAGGGCAGACTCGGAGCTTCAATCCGCCTCCTTGAGGAATTTCAGTGCGCCAAGCAGCCTTCTCTTCCCCGTTTTGCCGCCACAATCCGCGCTGAAGATTCGATTACATAAGCAGAACGGGGTCCCTGAAGGTGACCCCGTTCCGCGTATCCGGCTGAAATACGGAGGTTAGAAGGTAATGTGCATGCCCATGGTGAAGGCCCTGTTGCCGCCGATGGTGCCAAGCACCGAGCCGAAGGTTGCAGCGTTGTTAGGGCATCCGGTGCTGTTGATGTTGTACGGCTTGACGCAGGTGCCGGTGTTGAGTGGGATAAGGGTCGGAATGGTCAAACCTTTGCCTGACCCGGTGGAATACGGCAGTTGATCAAGGTTGGCCAGCGCGGAGCTTTGGTCGGTGGCATTATTGCCAGTCACAATCTGGCCGTAGTTGACGTAGTAGTACTGACCAGGCGTGCAGTTGTTGCCCTGCGTTGTGGCATAGTTGGAGCAAGCAGAGTTCTGGCGAATCTGCCCCTGGTCCATAGGCACGTCGAGGCTGGTGGTGTTGGTCACGTTGAAGACGTTGAGCTCATACTGCAAATTCACCTTTTCCGTGATGTAGAAGTCTTTGCGCACCGAGAGGTCGAGTCGCTTCTGCATGGCCTGGCGGAAGAGGTTGCGCTGGCCGTTGGTGAAGTTGGTCTCGTAGCTGTCGGTTGGATCGGTGCCAGTTGAGGTGGGCACGCCCATCTGGCCCGCCGGGACATAGTTAATGGCAATCTGCGTGGGATCGAGAGCCGGAATGTAGCTGCCTCCGGAGCCGCGGAATGGTCCCGAGTTGCCTGTAAGTGCTGTCTTGGGATGGGATGGGTCCTTGATTCCAATCACGGGGTTCATCAGGGTTGGATAGTTGCCGAAGTAGACGCTGCCAACCGCTCCGTAGAACTCATAGAGCGAATAGGGTTCGCCGCTCTGCAGGATGCCCACGCCAGTCAGGTTCCAGTCGTTGGCAAAGTACGAAGCCAGCGAGTGGGCTTTGGCGAGGTTAGGGCTGGAAGCCTGAAAGTTTGCGCTGAAGACGTGGGTGCGGTCGAAGTCCGACGAGGCCCAGGAGTCGCGCAGGTTGTTGGGATTGTCGCCGGTGAAGAACAAGCCGATGTCGCTTTGTTCGTCGAGCGCGTGGCTCCAGGTGTAACTTGCTCCAGCCTGGATGTTATGCGAGAGGCGCTTTTCAACGTGGGTTTCCAGAGCGTCGTAGGCGGAGTTGCCCACCGTCTTGAACATCGCGGCGTTGGGGCTGAAACCGACGTAGGGCGCGCGGAAGTCCGTGTTGCCGCCATCGGCTGTGTTCCACGGCTCGCCGGCAATGGGGTCGTAATCGTACCCGTCACTCATCGAGTTCTCGTTGAGCACCTCGAAGCCGTAAGTAGAAGTTTCGCCCCAGATCGGATTGGTCGACGTGGCGATGCCCGGCATGTTGAAAGGCACTGGCACAACAGCATGGCGGCCGCGGTTGCCAGTGTAGCCGATGGTGACGGCCAAATCGTTGAGCGGCTGCCACTGCACGTTCAAGGTGTAATTCATGGTGTAGGGCAGTACGTTGCTCTTGTCATAGGCGCCAAAGTTCAGCGTTGCCGTGCAGTCGGTGTAGCCTTCCTGGTTATCGATTCCTCCGCAGTTCTTGCCGTACCCGTCCGAACTGATTCCGGTCATGATGTTGAGCTGATTCTGCAACGCCTGGGTGATAGTGCCGGGATCGGAACTGGGCTTGATATATGTCGACGAGGTGAGTGCGGAGCCCAGCGGATTCGCTAGCGTCTTGCCATTGCCTTGCACGTAACTGGCCAGCGGCGCCGATTCGGTGACTCCGAAGGGGCCGCCGTTGCCGCTGCCTGCCGGTTGTGAGAGGTAGCTGAACAACTCACCGCGATCAAAGTACATGCCGCCGCCGCCTCGGACCACGAGATTACCGTGATATTTCTTGGGAGACCAGGCAAAGCCGATGCGAGGCGAAATGCCCCACTGACGGCCGGTAAGCGTGGAGTCGGTAGTCCCGGTGGTCGGGTTGAACTTGTTGTTGCCGGCAATAACAAAACCGGCGTTGTTGACCACAAGGCCCCCGGGCGTTTGGTCAGTTCCCGTCACGTTGAAGAGTGAGGGATCGAAGTTGAACATATTGCCGTATTTCTCAGTCATGCCTCCGTGATAGTCGTAGCGGACGCCGGCGGTAATGCTGAGATTGGACAACGCCTGCCATTTGTCCTGGAGGTAACCGGAAAGTTCGTTCGAACGATAGTAGCGATCGGCGTCATTGCGTCCGCTTTTCGGATCGATGGTTTCAAGAATATTCGATGAACTCACCTTGCCTTCCAGAAAAGTCTCGAAGTTCTTCGCCTCGATCTGCGCGATGCCGGTGCGATTGTTGGTGATATTGAGTTGGGTGTAGCTGTAGCCTCCGCCAGCCACAAGGGTGTGCTTGCCAGCAGTAAAGATCACGTTGGTGGAGGGGTTGAGGCGGTTTTGATAATAGCCGATGTCGGCAAATGAACTATAGGGACCGACCTTGAGTCCGGGTAGGCCACTGGCCTCGCTGCTGGTGGGGAAATCCTTGATCAGCAGGCCGGGCAATCCGGGGGCAAAATCCGTCGCTGCGTTGGGGTCCGTGTTACCGCCATTGACGCCGAAAGCATGGTCGCCGGACGGGTTGGTGAGCGTCTGCTTGTAGAAGCTGTATGAACCCATGCGCACAAAGCCCAGGCGTTGCTCCCAGTTGAGGCGCGGGCCGATGGAGATGGTGTTATCGATGGCCGCCACTTGCGCACCGTTGTCCTGGGTGACAGGAAAACCGCCGGTTTGAGAGTAGCCGTAGGGCTTGTTCACAGGCGCTGTCTGATAAAAATACTTCACTGAAAGCCGGTCGGTCTTGGTCGCGTCCCAGTCCACGGAAGCAGTCGCCTGGTCGGCGGTCAGCACTGAGGTGCCGAGCAGTGTCACGTTGGGTTCGCCGAATTGATACGTGCCCGGAATCTGCGGCGATGGAATCAGGTAACTGCCATCGGGAAGCTTGGCATTCATCAGCGCCGCGGCGATCGGGTTGGGAGTAGTTGTGAACGGCGTCCCGTTATTCCAGGAAGTTGCCGCGGCCTGTAGACCGGCTGTCGAACGGTCATCGGTGAGCCCCGAAGGCACGGTCATCTGCGTCAGGCCGGTGCCCTGGTCGGAGTTGTAGCGGTGTTGATAGGCGGCGAAGAGAAAGACCTTGTTTTTCAGCACCGGACCGCCGATGGTGGCGCCTGTACTCCAGCGATGAAGCCCAGGGTTTCGCATTGACGCGGGAAAAGCGCCGAAGCCCTGGGTGGCAAGCACATACTCCTGATTGAAGAAAAAGGGTGCGGCGTTCAAGGAATTATTGGCGAAGCCGCCATAAAGCTGGGCGTGCCAGGTATTTGTGCCAGTAGCTGTGTTGACGTCGATCTGCGCGCCGCTGGTGGCGCCCTGCTGGGCGTCGTACATGGAGGCGTTGACGCGCAATTCTTGCGTGAACTCAGGCGGAGGCGAGGGAAGGCTGTTGCCGTTGGAGCCATACACTGAAGTCCCCACGGGCGCTGCGCCGCCGATGGAGGCAGAGCCGGCGGAAGAGGATGCAGAGGTGCTGCCGCCGCCGATGTTGAAGTTATACCGCTGCGAATTCGAGCCGCTGGAACTTTTGCCGTTGAACAGGTTGGTGGCGTCTACGCCGTTCACCTGGAACGTGTTCGAGGTGTCGCGCTGTCCATTGGCCCAGATGGGCTGGTTGCCCAGTCCGGAGTTGGAGTCGAGATTGGAAAGCAGTTCGGCATTCACGCCCGGAGAAAGCGTGGCCATCTGGGTGAAGCTGCCGGTAGCCAACGGAGTAAGATCGATCTGCGCCGCGTCAAGCGTGTAGCCGTTGGTGGTGTCAGTGGCGTTAAGAAGCGGCGTGGAAGTGACCGTCACCGACTCCGTGGCCTTGCCGACTTTCAAAGTGGCATTGACTGTGGTGGCACGCGCCTCCTGGACCTGGATTGCAGTCAGTTGAGTGACCTCGAAGCCCTCATGGCTGATCTTGACCACATAGGTGCCGATGGGCAAATTGAATATCTGGAAGAAACCTGTCCCCTGCGTAGCGGTGGTTGCGGTGACGTTGATGGCCGCGTTGGTTGCGGTCACTTTGGCGCCTCCTACGGCAGCTCCGGTTGGATCCAGCACGGTGCCGTTCAGTGAGCCAAGGGTTTGTTGCGCCAGACTGGGCAGGCAACCGATGAGAACGGCCACAAGAAATAGGCCGCTGTGTGCGACACTCCTCCAAGATTGATTCATCATCATCCTCATTTTTGGTTTGAAAACTTCGTTCCTAGGTTGTAGGTTGATGGCGGCCACGTAATCCGTGCCTCAGCAACTTGCTCAACACCCAGCATGACCGCCATGGTTGGAGAAACCATTAAAGCCCGACGAAGCGAAGGTAAATGGTCCAAGAAAATGTTCGCCTGGTGGGGGACAAACCAATATATGCGCGAATTGCAATGCGCATCAATGTGGAAAACCGGTCCAAAATGGGGATTACGCCGATGCGGACCTGGAAATCGATTTTCATGTTCCATGAGCGCATGAATTCGCCGCGCAAAAAAGTACTGGAAGCCGCCCTAGCAAGGCAGTCTGTTACCCGCCAATCGAGCTTTACGCCGAAGCCCGTTGATGCTCGCGCCCGGCCAGGCGTACGCTTACCACCTTCGAGACGCCGGGCTCTTGCATGGTGACGCCGTAAATCATGTCGGCCGATTGCATCATCCGCTTGGAGTGAGTGACCACCAGGAACTGCGTGTCCCTGCTCAAGGCGTACATCAGGTCGGAGAACCGGCCGACGTTGGTTTCGTCCAGCGCCGCATCCACTTCGTCGAGAGCGCAGAAGGGGCTTGGCTTGAACTGGAAGATGGCCACCAGCAAGGCAAGCGCAGTAAGGGATTTTTCTCCGCCGGAAAGCAGCAGCACATTTTGCAGCTTCTTGCCCGGCGGCGAAGCCACGATGTCCAGGCCGCTCTCAAGCTGGTTCTCAACATCCGTGAGGCGCAGAAATGCCTGACCACCCTGGAAAAGCCGCGCAAAGACGAGAGCAAAATTCTCGTTGATGCGGGCAAAAGCCTCGTCAAATTTGGTCCGCGAAATCAGATCGATTTCCTTGATGGTCTGTTGTGTGTTTTCAATCGATTCCATCAGGTCAGCGCGCTGCGTATCGAGGAATCCATGACGTTCGGCGGTCTCCTTGTACTCGTCCAGCGCCATCATGTTCACCGGCCCCATCTGTTCGATGCGCTGGCGAAGGCCACGGCAGGTCTCTTCTTCAGCGGCCAGCGGCTCTCCGGCCAGGCGGTCGATGAGCGCATCGGAGCGCAACGCGGAGGCCTCAAGATTCACCTCAGCAAGGCAGCTTGCTTCCAGGTGTTCCATATCAGCGCCAAGCCTGGCCACTTCGCTCAATCGGCTGGCTCGGTCCTCTCGCATCTGGTCGAGCGCAGCCCTCCCACCCTTGAGTTCGGTTTCCATGGTCGCCAGTTGCTGGCGAAGAGCCTGCGCCTCTGCGGTCAACGCCTGCGCCTGCACTAGCGCCTCGGCTCGCCCAGCTGTCAGTTCCTTTTCGCGCTGGACCAGCTCGGCGCTCTCTTTGATGCGCTGTTCGCGCTCCGCACTGGCCTCGGTCCGCTGGTGGTCAATTGACTGAACCCGGCGCACAAGGTCGGCATGAAGGCGGTCGATGCGCTGGAAAGCAGCTTCTGCGCCGCGCCTGCGCTCTTCCAGGCCGGCCAGTTCGGCGGTTACCTGCGCCGCCTCCTGCTGCAAACCCTCGCGCTTTTGCCGCAGCAAAGCCAACTGCGCCTGCAACTCGTCGAGAGCGGCTTCGGCTGCCCGGTGTTCGGCTTCGAGGCGAAGCATCTCCTCGCGGTTCTGGTCGATATTGCTTTTCTTTGCTTCACGAGCTTCCTTGTTGCGCGCAGCCTGCGCCGTCCACTCCTCAAAGCGTCGCGCAACGCGCTGTGTTTCCGAGTCCATCAGCTTGAGCGACGCGCCTTGGTCGGCGGTGTCGCGTTCGGCCAGACGCCGTTCTTCGCTGCGCGCTTCCAATTGCGCGCCCAGCTCTTCAATGGCTTTAATCAATGCCGTGGCTTCGGATTCCGCTTGCGCCAATCCGGTTTCAAGTTTGGCCAGGCTGCTCTCCGTCAATCGCAACTCGCGCTTCAGCGCGAGCGGGCCTTCGCTGGCCGGCTTGCCGCCAGTCACGGTTGCGTTGTGAAAGCACTCACCCCCAGGCGTGAGGAAGTAGGCGTACGGATACTGCGCGGCCAGCTGCTGTGCGTGGTTCGAGTCATCAACCAGATAGCCGTGCTTGAGCTTGGGCAGAATCGACTCTAGCGGCCGCCCAAAACCGTTCAGAATGCGAATCGAATCCTTCAGCGGAATCAGTCCGGAAGCGCTGATGGTAGTGTTGTCTTCCTCAAACAATGCGCCCTGCTCGGCAGGATGAATCAGAAATGTGGCGCGGCCATCCACGCCAGACTTGAGCAGCCGGACGCCCTGCTCGGCAGCCACCCAGCTCTCCACCACCACATAATTCAGTTCCTCGCGAAGGAACTCGTCTACCACGCCCTCATACTCGCCATTCACTTCCAGAAAATCAGCAAGCGTGCCCACCGGCGCCATGCCTTCTGCCAGCGCGCCCGGCTTGAGGAGCCGGCGCACCGTGTCGGTAGAGTAACCGTGGTTGCGAATCAGCGATTGCAGTGCGTCGCGGCGTCCAGCGGCAGTGGCAAGTTCGCCGCGCAGTTGGTTCGCCCGCGTGCGCAGTGCATTCTCCTCGGCGCGACGCGTCTGCAAGGTTTCGCGCAACGACGCAATCTCGCCCTCCAGCCGCTTGAGCGCCTCCGCCGCGGACGCGAAGCGCAGTTTTGCTTCCCCGCCCTGAGCGCCCAAATTCTCCAACTCGTTCCGCGCCTGGCCCATCTCCGTTTCCAGCCGCTCGGCCTCGCGCTCCAGAGCCGCCAGGCTCTCTTCGCCCTGGGAAGTATGGTTGCGCGCGTTGCCGGCCAGGGTCAGCAGGTGCATCGCGTGACGGCGGCTGGTCTCCAGTTCCCTTTCCGCGGCAAAAACTTCTTCAGCCGCGGAGCGCGCTTCGTGCTGGTGCGCCTCCACCTGCTGGCGAAACGCGTGCGCCTCTTCGGCTGCCGTCTCCAAGAATGACTTTTGCTGTGTTCGCTCCTCGGCAATTCCGGTCAACTGCGTGCGCGTTTGCTCCAGCTCCACGCCGGCTGCGGCAATGCGCATTTCCAACTCGGCCACGCGCTCAGTGTTGGCGCGCTCCCGCGCTGCTGCACGCTCCAGCTCCACAGCCGCAGTGTTGGCGCGATTCTGCGCCTCTTGGCCCTCGCCGTCCAACTGGTAGCCGCGCTCGGTGAGCGAATGCTGGCTGCCTTCCTGCTCCTCGATTCCTGCCGACGACGCATTGATCCGCTCGGTCAGGGCGGCGATCTCGTGTCCCAGCCTTGCCTGATCGGAGTCCATCAGCGCCATGTGGCTGGCCAGCACCACGCGCAGTCTGCCGCGAAGTTCGTCGCGCACGGCCGCAAACCGCTCGGCCTTTGACGCCTGACGTTTCAGGCTGTTCATCTGCCGCGTGACTTCTTCAAAAATATCGTCCACGCGCGCCAGATTCTGTTTGGCGCTCTCCAGACGTAACTCGGCCAGACGCTTCTTTGTCTTGAAGCGCGTAATCCCCGCCGCTTCTTCGATGATGGCCCGTCGGTCGTATGGTTTGGAACTGAGCAGTTGTCCAACCCGCTCCTGCCCGATGATTGCGTAGCTTTCCGGCCCAAGTCCCGTGCCCATGAAGATGTCTTGAATGTCGCGCAGCCGGCACAGTTTGCCGTTCAGCAGATACTCGCTCTCGCCGGTGCGGAACAGGCGGCGCGTAATTACGATCTCGCCTTTTTGCGGCGTGCGCTGGAACTTGCGACGGCGAATTTTCAGCACCACTGCGTGCGGACCCTCGCCCGTGGCAAAACTCTGCGGCTCGACGCGCTCCTGCGGCTGTGCTGCCCCTTCTGCTGCCTCATCTTCCATCACTTGGCCGGGTTGCTCGTTGGCGATGATCTCTTCGACTTCGGCGGCTCGCTGACGACGCACTTCATCTTCGTCCCAGTCCGTCGGGCTTTCATGGTCGATGGTGACCTGAGGTTCGACGGGCACCGGCCCCTCGTAAGCCTCTGGATCGACCATCGTCAGCGTCACCTCGGCCATCCCCACCGGCTTGCGCTCGCGGGTTCCTGCAAAGATCACGTCCTGCATGTGCGTCCCGCGCAAGGTCTTGGCGCTTTGCTCGCCCAGCACCCAGCTCACCGCGTCGAGAATGTTCGACTTCCCACACCCGTTCGGCCCCACCACCACGGCAATGCCTGTTCCCGACACGGTCACCTCAGTGCGGTCGCAAAAGCTTTTGAAGCCGAGGATGTGAATTTTCTTTAGTTTCAGCATTTAAACTCCGGGGTGTTGGGGCTATGGCGCAATCGAATTCCGTTTCAGAAGACAACCCGCCAGCGCGGTGAAAAATTGTCCTCCGATTACAGACTCTACGGACCCTGAACGGCAGGGTCAACGGCGCGGGCGGCGGATTTTGTGGATAAGGGAGGCCGGAATTCGTGTTCGTATGAATTCCCCTGAACGGGCCGCAAAAATAAGACTAATTAGAGAGTTTTACTCGCTTTTTGCACAGACGGAACCCCGCTCTGGCAACCGTCGACCAGAGCCGGGCCCACTGCTTTCCGAATCACTTTTTCCAGAGCGCGCAGCGCCTGCGGACGCGGAAACCCGGGCCGGCTCGCAAGGCGAATCGTTCTCGACGATTTTCCAGTGAGCGGCCTGAGAATAATGCCGCGCGCTGTGAGTGAGTCCGCAGCGAGAGCTGGAATCAGGGTCGCTCCATAACCCGCCGCCACCAGGTTCACCAGTGTCTCCAGCGTTGCTGCCTGCATGGAGGCTTGCAGCCCACTCCGCGCCGCTCCGTGCTTCGCTCCGCAGGCTGCCAGCGCCTGGTTCGCCAGGCAGTGTCCGTCAGAGAGCACCATCAGCTCCTCTGCGAGCGCCTCTTCGTTGACCGACTCTTCCCCGGCTAGCCGGTGGTCGAGAGGCAATGCGGCCAGCAGGTGCTCCTCAAAAAGCGCAATCTCGGTAATCTCCGGCGCATCGGAAGCCGTGGCCAGCAGCGCGGCATCCAGACGGTGGTTGCGCAATCCGTCTATCAGCGAACGCGTCTGGTCTTCCCACAGCTCGATGGTCAGCCCCGGATAGGTCTCTCGCAAAGAGTTGAGAATCAGCGGCATCAGGTAAGGCGCCAGCGTGGGAATCACGCCCAGTTTCAACGGACCCACCAGCGGGTCGCGCGCCGCCCTGGCCACCGCTTCCATCTGACCGGACTCAGCCAGCGCACGATGTGCGTGAATCAGAATCTGGCTGCCCACTGGCGTGATATCCACGCGCTTATTGGTCCGCTCCAGCAGCGTTACTCCCAGCTCGTCTTCCAGCTTGCGAATCTGGCCACTGAGCGTGGGCTGGCTCACGTTGCAGGCCTCGGCTGCTCGCCCAAAGTGACGGTGTTCGGCCACAGCAACAAAATAACGAAGTTCCTGAAGATTCATTGTCGGCCCCAAGTGTTGCTTGAGAGCATCATAGATCAAAGCAATCATCATCGTAGAAACAATTGATTTTTCTTATCGCTATAAAAGGAATAGTTTGACAAAAGCGGAGTATTATTGCACCGGGAAATCTCCATGTGCATTGCAATTTGCATGCCGGAGACCTGCGTTGAGGAAGAGGATTTACGCGAATTATTCACACCTAAACCAAGGAGATGCACTTATGTCTAACGACAAAACAAAGACCCCCGGACCACCTATCGTCGACGATCAGAACGCCAAGTCAGGCGATGCAAAGTGCCCGTTTTCGAACGGCGCTCTGAAACACACAGTGGCTGGAACCCCAACGAATGCAAACTGGTGGCCCAATCAACTGAACCTGAAGATCCTGCATCAGCACTCATCTCTTTCCAATCCCAACGGCAAGACATTCAATTACGCCGAGGAGTTCAAGAGCCTCGACCTTAATGCTGTAATCAAGGACCTCCATACCGTGATGACGGATTCGCAGGACTGGTGGCCAGCGGACTACGGCCATTATGGGCCGTTCTTCATTCGCATGGCGTGGCATAGCGCAGGCACTTATCGCATTGCCGATGGCCGCGGCGGCGCAGGCTCCGGCGCGCAGCGATTTGCTCCCCTCAACAGTTGGCCGGACAACGTGAGCCTCGACAAGGCGCGCCGGTTGATCTGGCCCATCAAAAAGAAGTACGGCAAGAAACTCTCCTGGGCCGACCTGATTGTTCTCGCTGGCAACGTGGCGCTTGATTCGATGGGATTGAAGACCTTCGGCTTTGGCGGCGGGCGCGAGGACATCTGGGAGCCAGACAACACTTATTGGGGATCTGAGGGCAAGTGGCTGGGAGACGAACGCTACACGGGTGACCGTCAGCTCGACAATCCTCTCGGCGCGGTTCAGATGGGCCTGATTTATGTGAATCCCGAAGGCCCCAACGGCAAGCCGGATCCAGTCGCCGCCGCAACAGATATTCGGGAGACCTTTGCGCGCATGGCGATGAATGATGTGGAGACAGTTGCCCTCATCGCGGGCGGACACACCTTTGGCAAGACTCACGGTGCTGCCGATCCGGTTAAGTATGTCGGGCGCGAACCCGAGGGCGCCCCCATCGAGGAGCAAGGCCTGGGCTGGAAAAGCAGCTTTGGCAGTGGCAAAGGCGTGGACACAATCAGCAGCGGCCTCGAGGGAGCATGGACCACAAACCCCATCAAGTGGGACAACAACTACCTCGAGATCCTGTTTGGCTTTGAATGGGAACTCACCAAAAGTCCTGCCGGCGCTCAGCAATGGAAACCCAAAGGCGGAGCGGTCGCTAATGCCGTACCCGATGCGCACGATCCCAAAAAGAGGCACGCCCCCACCATGCTTACGACGGATCTCTCCCTGAGAATGGACCCGATCTACGAGAAGATTTCCCGCCGTTTCCTCGAGCATCCTGAGGAGTTGGCAAACGAATTCTCTAGGGCCTGGTTCAAGCTGACCCACCGCGACATGGGGCCTGTTTCGCGGTATCTTGGCCCGCTCGTTCCCAAGGAGCATCTGATTTGGCAAGACCCCATTCCGGCAGTCGATCATATTCTGATCAACGAGAAGGATATTGAAGCCCTGAAGGCCAAAATTCTCGCATCCGGCCTTTCCGTCTCCCAATTGGTGACCACCGCCTGGACGTCGGCTTCAACATTCCGCGGCAGCGACAAGCGCGGCGGGGCTAACGGAGCCCGCATTCGCCTTACGCCGCAAAAAGATTGGGAAGCCAACCAGCCCGCCGAACTCAAGAAGGTCCTTGCAGTCCTGGAAGCGATCCAGAAGGATTTCAATGGCGCCCAAAGCGGCGGGAAAAAGGTCTCGCTGGCTGATCTGATCGTTCTGGGCGGCTCGGCGGCCATCGAGGCAGCTGCGAAAAAGGCCGGTCACGACGTGAAGGTTCCTTTCTCGCCGGGACGCACAGATGCATCGCAGGAGCAGACCGATGCAGCCTCGTTTGCCGTACTCGAGCCGATAGCGGACGGGTTCCGTAACTACTTCCGGAAGGGACACGAGCAATTTGCGGCTGGGCTGCTGGTGGACAAGGCAAGCCTGCTCACGCTGACCGCTCCTGAAATGACGGTTCTCGTCGGGGGTCTGCGCGCGTTGAATGCAAACTTCGGCGAGAGCGAGCACGGCGTTTTCACCAAGCGGCCCGGAGCATTGACCAATGATTTCTTCGTCAATCTCCTCGATATGAGCACGAAGTGGCAGCGGTCCGCTGCTTCTGAAGGCGTGCTTGAAGGACATGACCTCGCGACCGGAAAACTAAAGTGGACGGGAACCGTAGTTGATCTTGTCTTCGGTTCCAATTCGGAACTCCGAGCCCTCGCGGAGTTCTACGCGTGCGCCGACTCCGAGCAGACGTTCGTGCATGACTTTGTGGCGGCCTGGAGCAAGGTGATGAACCTGGATCGCTTTGACCTCAAGACCTAATCAGCCTCCGCGCAACCGATGGACGAACTGGTTCGCGGGGACCGAAACGAGATGTGGCGCGGCTTCCCCGCGCGGCATCGGCCGGGGACGCATGAGCGTCCCCTGCCGATGCCGTTTATGAATCGTCATTCAGGATGCTTGCTTGGGTGAGACGGAGGCCGGGCTCGTGGGCGATGCCACCGGATGCGCGAGTAGCGCTCGCTCTGGAATGCGGGTGGCGGCGGCGATCCAGCGTATGGCATTTGGAAAGAGGGAAAGGGATAAGGGCATCAGCTTGTTGCCCGGACCGGTCACCATTGCTCGGGAGAGCAGCGTGGCAAGAGACATTCCGCGGCTTAGTTGCGCGCTGAGGGTGCGGTGATAGTGGGCCGCGCTTTCGCCGGCGAGGTACATCTGCGCGGCAAGAGAGGCGCTGTGAAGGGCGATCGACATGCCGTCTCCGGTGAATGAGGGGATGACCGCTGCCTGATCGCCTATACACCATAAGCTGCCCGGCCGTGCCGCAAGATAACCATAGGGAATTGGAGAGATGGCCAACGGCCGCTCCCATAAGGCCCGAGCGTCTTGCAGAAACAGGCGCAGGTGACGATTTTCGTCGAGGATGGCGGCGAGGAGAGTGGCCCATCCCGATCCTTTGGGCAGCAATGTGCGGCGAACAACCAAACATAGGTTGGCCACCTCCTGTTCTACGAGGGAGAACCCTCCGTATCCACCAGCAAAAAGAAAAACCTCAATGAAGTTTCTCAGCCCGCTGGTTTGGGCTGGCGCCAGTTGCCAGTGCATCTTGAATCCGATTAGATCTGTTTGTTTGGCAGGAGAGCGGCCCCATCCACGCAGATCGTGTTTGCCGCTGGCGAGAAACGCAGTTTGAGCGCACACTGAGCTGCCGCCGCGAAGATCGGCAATCACTGTCTGGCTTCGTGTTGTAAGCGCTTCAACAACGACCCCGCGCTCCACATTGCAACCGCTTGCGGCGGCGCGCGAAAGCATTCGCTCGTCGAGAACGTAACGGGAAAGCGAAAGCGCCGTGAATGGCAGGTCTGCTTCTACTACGCGCTGTTTCGAGGAGAGGCACAGACGACGGATGGTCGCCGCGCCCAGAGCGAGCGGCTCAACTCCGACTTGACGGAGATACTCGATGGCTTCGGGACTGAGAAACTCTCCGCAGACTTTGTGATGGGCGGTTCGCTCTTTTTCAAGGAGCGTGACGCTGCGCCCGGCGGAGGCCAACCGAATGGCAAGCATGGAGCCGGCAAGACCGCCTCCGATGACGAGATTATCGACTTGGCGTGGGGCGGTCATTGCGCCTCCTCTTTTGATTGCGGCTTTCGCCGGGCGACGCACAGACGCGCGGGTTTGAAGCTTTGGATCTGCACATCCTGAAGACCGAGGCCGGCGGCTACGCATAAATCTCGCCACTCTTCCGGGCGAAAGGCTCGAGCGATCGAGACAGGGCCATCGTGCTGGACGAAGGAATGAAGCCGGGCCAGTTTGGAGAAGATGCGGAAGAAATGGTAGGGGATCGGCGCGCGAGAAAGATCGTTGATGAACCAGCCGATCTGCGCGTGCTGTTCCATCCATTGCAAAAATCGAACAATGTCGTCCGCGGCAAGATGATGCGTGAAGAGCGAACTGACGACGAGATCAATGGGCTGCGGCGGATTGTATGTGAAGACGTTTGCGCTGACCCATTGAATTGCGCAATCGGCAGGGCTAGCATCGGCCGCAATGACTGCTGCGTCCGGGTTGACGTCAAGACCAGTGAGCACGACGGCGATGCCGCGGCGTTTTGCCCATCGTTCGATGCGGCGAAGCGAGTCACCGTAGCCGCAGCCTACGTCGAGAATATGAAGCGGGCCTGCGAGGCGCTGCTGCGTGATTTTGAGCGTATCAAGCCAGCGCAACAGAGGACGATAAGCCAAAGTCAGGCGGTTTGTCAGGGCGAGGTCGCGCAGGCATGCGCGCAACTGCTCGCGGCTGCAAGGTTCATCCATTCGCTCGATGAGCTGCGCGCGGTGGCGGAAATCCGGTGCGTTATACGGCATGAAAGAGTATTGTCTCCGCAGTGAGTCCTGGCCCGAATGACATGGCGCAACCTTGCTGCTGTCCCTCTGCGCGATCCAACAACTGCTGCAAGACGAACATCACCGTCGAAGAGGACATGTTGCCGTACCGCGCCAGAATATCGCGTGAGCAAGCGAGCGCGTCAGAGGGCAGGCCGAGCCCCTTTTCCACCGCGTCGAGAATCGAGCGGCCTCCCGGATGCACCGCCCACAGGTCGATAGACGATGGTTCCCTTCCTCGCGTGATTTGGCGGCCAGATTCCTTGAGTGCGCGGCCGATTTCTCCTGGAACTTCGCCTGAAAGATACATGTCGAATCCAAGCTCGCCAATGCGCCATGTAATCAGATGGCTTGTTTGCGGGATGGTTAGAGCCAGAAAGCTGTCGATCGCGAGTCCCCTTGGTTGCGCGCTTACCAAAGAGGCCGCACAGCCGTCAGCAAAGACGAGGAACGAGAGAACCTGCTCCAACTCATGGGTCTCTTGAAAGTGCAGCGAGCAGAGCTCAAGGTTTAAGACCAGAACCGTCGCATCTGGCTCGGAGCGAACAATATGATGCGCTGACTTGAGGGCGTTGATCGCGGCGTAGCAGCCCATGAAGCCAATCATGGTTCTCTCGACGGACGGCGAAAGCTCAAGATACTTGACTACATCGAAGTCCAGTCCCGGCGCGTAAAGTCCCGTGCATGAGGTGACGATTACGTGCGTGATGGCCTGCCGTTCCGATACAGTCAGCGAGAGCTTGTCAAGAGCGATATGGGCCAACTGTGGGGCGAAGCGCTCGAATAACTCCATGCGGCGCGCGGTCGTGGGGAAGTTGCCCGGCACATAGATTTCCTCCTCATCTTTCCATGAGCCGTCCTCATTGGTTATGGGATGGACGAATGAGTAGCGGTGCTCTATCGCAGACAAGCGCGCCATGCGGCGAAAAAGGTTGCGGGACGTGCCTTCGGGAAGCAAGTTAACCGCAAAATCGATGAATGCCTGGTGGACATCGTGCTGAGGAACGGCCGTCGCAATGCGATTGATGTGTGCGGTCGTCATGTCTGCTCCTTTGTGCTTCTGTGTCGGCGCCTCACTGATTGGACTCGGAAAATGCCAACAGGGTTCAACACATTACGCTCGAAGATGTCACTGTATTGTCTTGATTATTTAATCAGTGCCTTCCGTTTGCCGTCTGCGCGAGCGAGGCCCTGTCTCCTGTAAAGTTGAAAGAGGCGCTGCACATTTCCTGCTCCTTAGCGCCTTGGACGTTCTCCCTTTTGACGACTCCTCACAATTCGAATTCAGTGGCCGGGCCGGTTGAGCTAGCGCAGTTGCTGCGCTCGGTCTTTGGCTTTGCGCGCTTCCGCGCCAATCAGGAGTCGGTGTGCCGCGCGGCCATTGGAGGGCGCGACCTGCTGCTGGTGATGCCGACAGGTTTCGGCAAATCGCTCTGCTACCAGTTGCCTGCGCTTGCCCTTGGCGGCACCGCACTGGTGATTTCGCCGCTGATTGCGCTAATGGAAGACCAGGCGGCCAAGCTGACGGCGCTGGACCTGCGAGTGGGGCGGATTCACTCTGGACTCGATCGAAGCGTGGCGCGGCAGGCATGTGTGGATTACCTGAACGGCAGCCTGCAATTTCTGTTCATTGCGCCAGAACGGCTGCGCGTGCCCGGTTTTGGCGAGATGCTGGCCAAGCGCAAACCCGCGCTGATCGCCATTGACGAGGCGCATTGCATCTCACAATGGGGACACGACTTCCGGCCTGATTATCGAATGATTGGCCAGTACCTTCCAGCGCTGCGACCGGCGCCGGTACTCGCTCTGACAGCCACAGCCACTCCTTCGGTCCAGGCTGATATCCTCACGCAATTGGGGATGGTGAAGCCGGCGAAATTCATTCACGGCTTCCGCAGAGACAATCTAGCCATTGAGGTGGTGGAGCTTTCCATGCCGGATCGGCCGGGAGCGATCTGCGGCCTGCTGGCCAACGCCGACCGGCGGCCAGCCATTGTCTATGCCACCTCGCGCAAGGGGGCTGAAAAGCTGGCCGCTGAGCTCTCGGCAACCAGAACGAATAAGGCAGGCCGGATTCCGGCGGAGGCTTATCATGCGGGACTCGATGCGGCCACGCGGGAGCGCGTGCAGACCGCATTCCAGGCCGGCAAACTCGAAGTGGTGGTGGCGACCATCGCCTTCGGCATGGGCATCGACAAGGCCGACATTCGCACCGTGATTCACGCCGGGCTGCCAGCGACGCTGGAAGGCTATTACCAGGAGATTGGCCGCGCCGGGCGCGATGGTGCGCTGAGCCGAACCTACCTGATGCACAGCTATGCCGACCAGCGAATGCGCGACTTTTTCCTGAACCGCGACTACCCGCCCGTGAACCATTTGCAGCAGGTTTCTCGCGCTCTTGGTGAAAACCCTCAGCCCGTGGAAGAACTGCGCGCGGTGTCAAAACTTGGTGAAGAAGAATTCGACAAGGCTCTCGAGAAGCTCGAGATTCACGGCGGCGCGCTGGTGGATTTTGGCGGCAACGTGACGGCCGGCGGCCCAGGCTGGAAAAAACTTACGCGGTGCAGGCGCAGTACCGGGCGGAGCAGTTTGAGAAGGTGCTGCGGTTCACCACCTCCACTGAGTGCAGGATGGCGGCGCTGGTGCGGCACTTTGGCGATGTGGAAGACGCGAGCCGCCCTTGCGGAATCTGCGACGTGTGCGATCCTGCGGGAGCAGTCTTGAGGCAGTTTCGGCGACCGACGGCGGCAGAACGCGAGCTGATACAGGCGATTGCTGATGAGTTGCGAGCGGTTGACTACAAAGCTGCCGGCGCTCTGCAACGCAATCTTGACCACGCGGGGAAAATGAGCCGGAACGAGTTCGACGGGCTGCTGGACGCCATGACGCGCGCCGGGCTGATCGAGATTGAAGAGGCGGAGTTTGAAAAAAACGGAGAGGTAATCCGCTTCCGCAAGGTACGGCTGACCGAGGCTGGGCTGGAGTCGCGGGCGAGCTCATCGGCCGAGTTGCTGATCAGCGATGGAGTTGTGGAGGAGTTTGGAAGAGCTTCGGCGCCGGCGAAGAAAACGAAAAGCGCATCACGGCCCCGCAGGACAAGCGCACGATCTAAATGATCCCGCTGTGTAATTTGACAGCGTGCAAACATACTGCGGCCAGGCCAGGCGAATCAGCGGCGAAGCATAGCCCACAGAGAAATTTTCTATGTAGCTCTCACTGGCCTGATTCTTCGCATCGGGGTCGGCTGCAAATTCTGCAACGAGCCGACTTACAGAAGACGACGTGAATTCCGCCTGATGAAAGTTGCGCGTAAAGTCATACTCTTCTGTCCATGTGGCATCGACGCCGGTCGCATTCGACGCGACAAATACCTTGTAGTCCATCAGCGCGGCTGTCGAGGGATCAATCTGGGCGATAGTTATGGACGGATAATTTCCGTGGATGGGAGAGATGGATGGCACCATTTTGACCGCAACGCCCCTCCCTGCCGCCGTTTCCGGCTTCAAAAGGCGTAGTTCATCCATGTGCGTGTGAGCGAAGATGGCTAACTCGACTACATCGCCGTTCTCGGCTAACACGTCCGCCAGTTTTTCCGATGCCAGAAACATCACAGGACTCTTGCCGCCACACACATCCACCATGCGCGAAGCTGTTGAGTACAGATCGACTCCCGGCGGAATGTGTCCCATCACCCAGATTCTTTGTTTATTGGCACGGGCTTCGGCGAGTTGCTGACGCAGCCACGTAAGCTGCGCCTCTGCCGCGCCGGGATCGGGTTTGCCCGCACAGGTAGCGTGGTTGCTCGACATGAAGATATCGTTCAACACCAGCAGGCGTGTGCTTTCAATGGGTGCGGGCAGCGTGACGCTGTAATAGCCCCCGACTGCAAAGCTCTCTTCGGCAGATGGGCGCTCAGAGGCGGGAAAGCCTCTTGTAACTTCCTTGCCGGTCGTCGCAAGAAACTCGCTGTGGGCATCGAGCCGGTAGTCTCCACAATCGGAGTCGTTGTTTCCCAGGGCTACAAGAACGGGCACTCCGGGAAATGATTTATCTAATTCTTCGATCACATAATCCAATGTCTTCTCGACGAATGCCGAGTAGGCCTTTGGCGTGGATTTGGGAACTAACGCGTTGTACTTGCATTGAAATGCGTGGGAGATGAGATCCCCGCTCATGGCGACGAAGCTGACGCCGGCGGCATGGCTGCGCATGGCCTTCAGGCTGGAGTCGAAGAGCGCATAAGAGGTGTCGGCTCCGCGTGTGTGGCAGGTTTGCTGCAACGCGGTGAACCGCTGCTGCTGGTCGGTCGACGGCGGCGCGGAGAAAATAACATTCCACTGATCGATCGGCGCGGCGGCCAGTTGCGGAACTTTGGCCGGATCCCAAAACGGCTCGAAGTGAATGTCGCTGACAAGGAGAACGGCAACGGTCGCTTTCGCTTTTTCCTGATGCGCGGCGGTAGGCTGGAGGCTTTGCGCAAGGGCAGCGCCAGCGATCAAGAAAAAGCACAGCAAAGCGATCCGCCATTCAGCGATGATGCCGGAAGTAGAGGCTGCAAGATCGTGCTTCATGGACACTCCGTGACTGCCGCTCACTTTAACATGGGCCTGTCCTGACGGCGAAGAAGAGGCCCTTTTCGGCAAAAAACGGCCCTTTTCTGGCAAACAAATGGGCAAAATCAGGGGCTTGTAGTTACTGATTCGTCAACAGTATAGAATAGCAGGTACTTGAAAACAAGTTAGTTAAATGCAACGTGTGAGTCAGAAAGCGGCCTCTGCGGGGGGAGGGGGTAGGGGGTCAGCAGGGGGTACGGATCGGACGGACGCCCAAGCTGAATCAGCCGTCTCTTGCTCGATCCTTCATTGTGCTCCAGCCCGATGCTATTTTCTGCAAGATGAGCTGGGATGCTGATCGGGAAGACTTCGGGATCTACCTAATGTGATCCGCAACCGCGCACCACCCTGAGCAGCCTTAAGAGACAAAACCCGCATATTCAGGTTTGCGCTATCCCACCCTTTCCGCGGAAGGAAGCGGAAAGGATGGGGCACCCGGCAAAGATTGGCGTCGTCCACGATCCGAGCAAGCCGACGGATAAGACGATCCGGCGGGTTCATCTCTCTGAAATGGATTGATTGGAAACCTGCTGCGCTCCCAAGTCTGAAAATCCAGACTTGTGCTGCCCGCCGCCCGCTCTCCTAATCAGTAGCTTACATGCCTTTGATAGCTCGCTCGATGGATCTCACTTACCTGAACGGTAATGCTGCATTCTTGTTCGGCTAGAGATTTTGGAAATCCAGCAGCAAGAATCTCCAATGCCATCCCGGTAATTTCGCGCTTGAATACGTCGTTCCGGCCATCCAGGATTTGAAGATCGAGAGTGACGAAGGATTGATTGCTTTCGCCATTTCCGATTAGGTAGTTGCCATGCCTGATCACTCGGCTCTTAATATCCTCGGCCATGAATTGGCCGGTTGCAATCAATCCTTCGTGCACCTTCTTCATGATCTGAGGCCAATCCGGATCGTCGGCAATATTCGCGGAGTACTCAAAGATACAATGGGGCAATTTTCAATCCTCGTGCTCTGATGCCGAGTGCCCAAGTCTCACATCGATACTTGGGCACTCGACAGACGCTTAGTCTCTACTGCAGCAGCGTTCCCTGCTCTTCGTCCTTGCCGTTGCCGTTCAACTCTTCCGGTGGAATAATCACCGCGGCGGCAACCTTGTCGTCCGGCTCCAGGTTTAGCAGGCGCACTCCTTGTGTGGCGCGGCCGGCGGCGCGGATGGTCTTGGTGTCGATGCGGATGATCTTGCCGAACTGGCTGATGACCATCAGCTCCGAGGTGTCGTCCACCAGTTCAATGGTGTTCACCCGCCCAATGCGCGGCGTGACGGCCATGTTTTTTACACCCTTGCCGCCGCGCGTTTGCAGGCGGTACATCTCCACATTGGTGCGCTTGCCAAATCCGTTTTCCGTGATGGCAAGGATCCGGAAGTCGCCCGGTTCGTGCTCCTTGGGCGTAATCGCTACGCCAACCACGTAATCGTTCTTGGCCAGGTCGATACCGCGCACTCCGTATGCCGGACGGCCCATGGAGCGCACGTCGTTCTCGTCGAAGCGAATCGCCATGCCAAGATGCGTGGCCAGAAAGACAATCTGGCTGCCGTCGGTGATACGCGCCGCCACAAGCTCGTCGTCGCCGTCGATGCCGATGGCGATGATGCCGCGCGCCATCACGTTCGAGAAGTCCTTGAGCGGAGTTTTCTTCACTGTGCCTTTTTGTGTGGTAAAGAAGATGAACTTGCCCTCTTCTTCCAGGTCGCGTACGGGCAGAATGGCGCGCACGTTTTCTCCCGGTTGCAAATCGAGCAAGCTCTGCATCGACTTGCCCTTGCCTGCTGCACCCACGTCGGGAATCTCGTAGACCTTCAACCAGTAAACACGCCCGGTGTTGGTGAAGCACAAGAGGAAGGCATGCGTCGAATCGACGATCAACTGCGCGACAAAATCTTCCTCGCGCGTCTTCATGCCCATGCGCCCCGTGCCACCGCGCCGCTGCTGGCGATAGATGCTGATAGGTGTCCGCTTCAGATAGCCCTGGTGCGAGACAGTGACAGCGACCTGCTCGTCGGCGATCAGATCTTCAAGCTGCAACTCCGCGCTCTCGTCGATGATCTGTGTACGCCGCGCGTCGCCATACTTGTCGCGCACCTCTTCCAATTCCTTCACGATGACCGCGCGCAGCTTTTTCTCACTGGCCAGGATCGACTCGTATTCGGCAATCCGCTCGCGCACCTGCTTCAACTCGCTCAACAGTTCGTCAATAGAAAGTTGCGTAAGCCGGTAGAGCTGCAGTTCGAGAATGGCGTCAATCTGGCGGAGGGTGAGGCCTTTTTCCTCGTGCGGCAGCCGCTCGCGATCCAGGTTGAGGACAATGTCCTTACCTTTGCCCCAGGCGTACAGATTCTCGCGCGCCTCGACGCGCGAACCGGAAGCGCGAATGATGCGAATGACTGTGTCGAGATTATCGAGCGCAATCTTGTAGCCTTCAAGGATGTGTTCCCGCTCGCGCGCTTTCCGCAACAGGTAAACCGTGCGCCGCTGGACGACATCGATGCGATGATCGATGAAGCAGCGAATGGCCTGATCGAGTCCCAGCTCTCGCGGCTGCCCGTTGAGCACCGCAAGAAAAATCATCGAGAAGCTTTCCTGCATCTGCGTGTGCTTGTAGAGCTGGTTGAGCACAATCTCCGGCTGCGCGCCACGTTTCAGTTCGATGACGATGCGCATGCCGTCGCGATCGCTCTCGTCGCGCACGTCGCCGATGTCATCGACTATTTTGTCGTTCACCAGCTCGGCGATGCGTTCAATGAGCTTGGACTTGTTCACCTGGTAAGGAATCTCTGTGACGATGATCGCGAGTCTTTCCTTGGTCAGATTCTCAGTGGCAACTCTCGCGCGCATCATGAAGCGCCCGCGGCCGGTTTTGTAGGCGTTGGGAATGCCGGACTTGCCGTAAAGAAATCCGCCCGTGGGGAAATCGGGCCCCTGCACGTGCTTCAGCACTTCGGCGAGGCCCGCGTGGGGGTTCTTCACAAGTTCGATGGCCGCGTTGAGGACCTCGGTGAGATTGTGCGGCGGAATGTTGGTGGCCATGCCGACCGCGATGCCGCTCGAACCATTCACAATTAAATTGGGAATACGCGTGGGCAGCACCGTCGGCTCGAAGGTGGACTCGTCGTAGTTCGGCGTGAAGTCAACCGTCTCCATCTCGATGTCGGCCAGCATCTCGCCGGCAATGCGCTCCATGCGGCACTCGGTGTAGCGCATGGCCGCCGGAGGATCACCGTCTACGGAGCCGAAGTTTCCCTGCCCGTCCACCAGCGGATAGCGCAGCGAGAACGGCTGCGCCATGCGCACTAGCGTGTCGTAAATGGCCGAGTCGCCGTGAGGATGGTAAACGCCCATCGCCTGGCCCACCACCTTGGCGCACTTGGTGTACTTTTTGTTGTGCTGCAGGCCCATCTCACTGAGTGTGTAGAGGACGCGCCTGTGCACCGGCTTCAACCCGTCGCGGGCATCCGGCAACGCGCGCCCGATGATCACGCTCATCGAGTAGTCGAGATAGGAGCGGCGCATCTCCTCTTCAATGTTGATGGGAATGAGGTTGGCGTTGCTGTGCGGCGGCGTGCCGCCTTCGAGGGGTAGAAGTGGATTCTGATCGTCTGGCATATTTTGTCTTTTCGTGCCCGCAGGAAGGCGGCGGGAATGTCCGGGAAAAGCGGGGCCGGCCCGGCGCGGGCTGTGCTTCTATTTTACCTCTTCAAAGAGGCTTTCAGCAAGGCGAATATCAGTAAATAAGTCCTTATTTTGCTTGATTTTATAGTCCTTCGTAATCAACCATCCGAGAGCTCCTTCCGAGACTGGCATTGCACTCGGTTCCTGCCCAGAATCCAGCAACAGATATCGCCCATTTTTATACTCTTTTTGCGAATGCTGAAACTGGGGAGGCCTACCTGTATGCTCGCAGTGCACCCTCACAGCAGCCCAGGCAAACTTAGCACGCAGAAGACCGCCTGTAACAGCACAATGACTCCGGCAGCGCCCATCGCCAACCGGCCTCTTGGCCCGTCGTAGGCGTCGGCAAAAATTCCGGCAATAAATGTGAGCAGAAACGGCAGCGCCCACAGCCATGGACTGCCGGGAACGCCGGTCATCACGAGCACCATCAAAACCAAAGTGCAAAACAGCGGAGCGATGTTGCCGAAGTACCATGATTTGCGCAAGCCCAGGAACCACACCACCGCAGCGCCTGTGGCTACCGTGAATCCGGCATTTGGCAGCGCGGAGAAGAAGCGCCTTGCGGGGTCGAGCGAAACCCACAGAAAGCCCGCTGCGGAACGGAACAGGTAGCTGAAGGCGTCCGGCGAGAAGCCGTAGCAAGCAAAGACCACCAACATTGCCCCGGCGACTGCCATGAGCACCACCGGCAACACCTGGCTCCTGCGCCCCTCGGCCACCCACAGCATGGCCGCCAAGCCCAATAGCGCAACCACCGGCAGCGCTGCAATGTGCGCGGACGCCGCCAGGCCAAAGGCCGCTGTCAGCAGCACAATGCGCGGACGCCATTTGCGCCTGGGTCCCTGCATGGCATGGGCCACGCCGATGCACGTGTAGACGCCGCCATACACCCCCAATGTGGCAAGCACCTCAGCGTTGGGTGCGACGCAGGCCCTGAGCACCGCCGGGGAAAAGCAGTAAAGTGCGAGCGCCGTGTAGCCGCCCAGGTTGCCATAAAGCCGGCGCGTCACCCACCACAAGCAGCCGCCCAACAGGCATCCGGCACCGAGAAACGGCAGCCGCAAAAGAAGAAGAATGTGCGTGAGCTGGTGGCGCAGTTCCCAACTGCTCAACTCGCCACTCGCCACCACCACTCGATCTTCGGGTTTGCGGAAGTGATCAAGTCCCCGCTCGGCCAGCAGATCAACGGTCAGCGGCAACCCAGCCAGCCTGTATGCCAGAACTCCATCGTGAATGTTGCCGCAACTGGTAAAGTAGCCGGCCAGCAGCGATGGCCGCTCCCACATCTCGCGTCCGCAGCGCGCATATTGGTAATCACGATCGGTGAGCGTCTGGCGGCTTGTGAGCCACAACCCCTGCGCAAGAAACACCGCCAGCAGCCCCGCCGCAATGCGCTGCGGCAGATTGAAGCGGAAGCGGCGAAGAATTCCAAACCGGTGGGTCATCATGCTCCAGGCAACCTTACCAGTCTAAACGGCCTTCCCCGCCTGTGCGCATACGCTTCCATCGCTATACTCCACGATCCCTTCGACGCTACACTGGTCCCACCATGCTGACTCGCCGCAGTTTCGTTATGAACGCCGCCACGCTCGCCCTCGCTTCCAATGCGCGCTTCGCCCTGGCGCAAAACGCAAACCTTTATCGTAATCCCATTCTAGGCGGCGATCACCCCGACGGCAGCCCCATCCGCGTCGGCGACGACTTCTACCTCACTCACTCCAGTTTCGATTACGCGCCCGGACTCCTCATCTGGCACTCCCGTGACCTCGTCAATTGGCGGCCCGTCGCCGCTGCCCTGCACCGCTACTACGGCACGGTCTGGGCGCCCTATCTTTGCGAATATCAGGGACGCTTTTACATCTACTTCCCTGCGAACGGCAGCCTGCGCGTGGTTCACTCCGCTCACCCCACAGGTCCATGGAGTGATCCCATCGACCTCAGTATTCATGCCATCGACCCCGCCCACATCGCCGAGAATGGTCACCGTTATCTGCATATGGCCGGCGGACTCATGGCCGAGCTTAGCCCCGACGGCCTGAGTGTCAAATCCCCTCCCCGCAAGGTCTTCGATGCCTGGCCCATCCCAGCCACCACACGTATGGAATGTACCTGCCTGGAAGGCCCCAAACTCCTGGAACGCGACGGCTATTTTTACCTCAACGTCGCTGAGGGCGGGACCGGCGGCCCCGCCACCAGCCACTCCGTCATCTCTGCGCGCAGCCGCCACGCTGACGGCCCCTGGGAATACTCCCCTTACAACCCCATCGTCCACACCCGTTCCCGCGACGACCGCTGGCTCTCGCTCGGCCATGGCCGACTCGTCGACACCCCCGAAGGACGCTGGTACATCACAGTTCACGCCTATGAAAACGGCTACCGCACCCTGGGCCGCCAGCTCCTGCTGCTGCCCGTCGAGTGGACCTTCGACGGCTGGTTCCGCGTCTCCCCCGAGATCAACGCCGATTCCGCCATCCCCATGCCCATCCCCGGCACAAGTCAGCAGCCCTTCGCCGATCCCTCCGACGACTTCATCACTCCCGAACTCGGCCTTCAGTGGGCCTTCTGGCGCGAATTTGATCCTGCCCGCTTCACCACCGGCAACGGCGCCCTCACTCTGCAGGCGCGCGGCAGCTCTCTGACTGATTCCAGCGCACTCACCACTGCGGTCGGCGGACACGCCTACACTGTCGAAATCGATATTGAAGTCTCGCCCGGTTGCGAGGCTGGCCTCATGCTCTTCTACGACCCGGCCCACGTCGCCGGCATTTGCGTCGCACCCGGGGGAATCGAGATCAGGATTCCCAACGGCTCCATCAAAAACCGCGTGGCAAAGGGCGCCACCCGCACCACCTTCCGCATCGTCAACGACCGTCAAGAGATCGACTTCTACTATCGCCTTCCCGGCCAGCCCTGGCAAAAAACCGAAACCTCGGCGGAAGTCTCTGGCCTCCACCACAACGTCCTCGGCGGCTTCCTCGATCTCCGCCCCGCCGTCTACGCCTGTGGCTCCGGACAAGCCACCTTCCGCGAATTCCGCTATTGGCCGCAGGTCAACGCGCCGGCATAGAACACCCGGCCATTCGGCTCCAAAATCGGCATAGGGGGGGAGAGTCGCCTCTCCTTCCCTGCCACACCACCGTACATGCGGGTCCGCATACGGCGGTTCGGATGGATTGAGCTATTTCCCCGCGAACAAGCGTGGAAGTCCGAGC
>Ga0182013_10000904_pt1 | contig 41083 bp, 36 predicted proteins | sample 612S2MmetaG_FD_120487 | JGI IMG/M metagenome (GOLD analysis project Ga0182013, IMG submission 120487) | Permafrost microbial communities from Stordalen Mire, Sweden - 612S2M metaG | ecosystem: Environmental > Terrestrial > Soil > Wetlands > Permafrost | place: Sweden: Stordalen | collected... | reverse complement strand
CCACGAGTTGGAAGTTGGGTGGCTTTTGCAGGGGGAGGAACTCCTTGAGGAATTGGCAGGCTTCGGGAGTCCAGTCCGGCCAGTGGTCGCCGCCCGAGAGCCTGGCGGCGAAGTCGGAGCGTTCCTTGAGGAAACGGGTGCGGAGCCGGTAAAGATGGGCGCGGCTGATCTGGAGGTGGTGGGAGGCGTCCGTGACGTCGATCAGCCCTTCATTGAACTGCTGGAGAATGTGCTGAAGAAACGGGTTGGTGAGGCGTTTGGCGAGCTGCTTTTTTAATAGCCCCAAGTCAAACCAATCGCTGTCGCTTGGTCGAGGGCTTTCGTCGGCCTTCGCTACGCTCAGGCCTCCTCAAACCCTCGACCAAGCGACAGGTTCCACGAGGGAAACAACTGTCTCCTTTTGAACCCCCCGCGCTGTCTCCTTTTGTTCCCGCCCCGACAGAAATTTCAAATATCCAAATATCCAAATATCAAATCGGAAAACGGATTCACGGACGCGTCTCATTTGCTTGCAGTTTCTTTTCCCCATCTGAGCGGCCGAGCTTGAGCCCTGCGCCGCCTGGAATAACAAAACCCAAAATCCCTTATTCCCCTGCAAATCATTCCCCTGACTTATTTCCCTTGGTTAATGGCAAGGGAATGATTGGCAGGGGAATAAGGCCAAATTTAAATGTTTGGAAACTCCGCCGCCAAGTCCCTGAGAGATGGCGCGTTCGTTCCGCGCGTTCATTTTTGCCGCATTGCGCCCGGGAGAAAAGGGATACGAGTTTGCGATGAGCGCAGACGTCAGGGAATGGCTTGACACCTTCTTGGTGCCATGCGTTAACTCTTGCCCAAGGCGAAATCAATTCGCCGAATGGATGCGAACCCGCTTTCTGATTCTCCTGGCCGGTTGTTGCCTTGCCGCATTGATCGCTTACCCGACCGATGCGAGCCGTAAAATCAACCCATGGACTTTGCGCGGGGTGCTGGCACTGATTGTGGCGCTTTCAGCCGGACTTTATTGGGGCAACATTGCTCATCCAACGCTCTTTTTTGACGACTTTGAATTGGTCCGGGATTCGTTGACCTGGCCGAGCACCTTTCACAATCTGCTGATTCCACACAATGAGCACATGTCTCCGGTGCTCCGTTTAGTGACATTTGTTTTTTTGAAGATGGCCGGCCTCGGGCATGTGGCGCTGGTGTGCTCGCTGTTTTCCATCGGAGCGCTTTGCGGCAATGTGGCGCTGCTCTTCCGCTTGCTGCGCATGGAAGGGTTGAAGGAAGGTCCGGCATTGGCGGGCGCGGCGGTTTTTGGCATCACGTCGGTTTACTTCGAGGCGGTCGAATGGTACTCGGCAAGTTATGTTTCGCTGGCGGTGCTTTTCATTCTGGCTGGCTTCCTGGCGATCAATGCGGCGGTGGCGCAAAAAAGTTGGGGATTATGGGTCATCGTCAATATTTTGGCATTGCTTGCTGAATCTTCTTTTTCATCCGGGATTCTTGCGGGCGCGCTATTTCCGATCTACGCGTGGCTTGCAACGTCTTCGGAAAAAACCGGACGTTTAAACGCAGTGATGCGGACGCTGCCGGGCACCATGGTCTATCTGGCGCTTTATCTCGTTTTCGCGCGCCCGCACATGGAGCATCTGACGCATTACGGCGGCAAGTCCGCCTTTCAGGCCTTGAGCATCTGGCCGGCGCTTGCGAATACATCGCGGGCGCTTTTGGACGTGACTCTGCTCGGCAATGTTGGAAGGTTGGGCCACTCCATCGGCGCGCATTTACCGGATATTCTGGCTGCCGCATTGACTCTGGGGCTGATTGGTTGGGCTGTTATAGCAACGCTTCGCGGCCGAAGACTCACGGCGCTGGCACTTTGGTTTCTGACGTTGAACTTGATTTTGGTGTACGCTTTCCGCAATTTTTTCCCTTATTCCGAAACGATTTTCTGGGGGCGTTATCACATATTTTCGCAAATCGGTCTGGCGATCCTGGTGGCGGGGGGATTGGACAGGATCAAGCCGATGCAAGGTATCCAAGGCTTACGCCTCGCGGCGGCGGGCGGCGTGTTTTTGTTTTTGTTGCGCATCCATGATTTCGCTTTTTCCGGCCGCACTCCTTACATCGCCCCAGGCCAGGAAGCGCAACTAGCAGTTTACGAGCGGTTGCTGTATCAAGCCCGAGCTGCCGGCATTAAACCGGATGGCTTCGGCAAATCGTTGTCCTTTCCGATAGCGGGCAATCTGCCGGTTGGTTTTTCCCTGCGGGATTTGTATGACGTGCCGTCTGGAGCCAGCGGCGATGAGATAGATCTGGTCGCCGCAACTGAACCGATCCTTCAGGGCTTTACCAACACTGCCTTTGAAACAAATTTTCCCAGCCTGGTCGCGGTGGCGGATCGGCGTCTCGCCGATAAGTTCGGCGCCCCGGCGCCCGGTTCGGCACTGGCGGTGGCAAAACCGATCGCCGTCCAGGGCCTCGCCAATCTGGACGGACAAAACTGGAATTTCAAAATCACAGGCTCAAACGCGTGCCTGACTTTCGCGGTACAACCGGCTTGGCACCGCCATCTGTTCATGAATTTTCGATTTACTGGCGGCGCAGCAGGACCATTGATCGCGCGACTCGCCTGGAGCTATGACGGCCAATTTCCGGAAAACCAGCAAGTGGAAATGGTGGTGAACCCGGCAGACTTCGAGGGTGTTTGGGACCTCGACGCGATCCCTGATCTCGATCGCACCCGGGTGGTCGCGCTCAGGTTTTATCCGGGCGCGCCAGACGGCGTATTAAAGCTCGACCGTTTTTGTTGCCAGTAATTAATCGCTGTAATCGTCAACGCCTGGCCGATCAGGCGTTATAGCTGCTGGAGGAAACGGTGCCGCCTTTGCCAGTCCAGTTTGTGTGGTGCGGCGGAGCTCCTGGAGGGTCCGTCAGCAACTGATAAGTATGGGCGCCGAAGTAATCGCGTTGCGCCTGGAGCAGGTTTGCCGGCAACCGTTCCGAGCGGTACGCGTCGTAGAAATTGAGCGCGGTCGAAAAGGCCGGCGTGGGAATGCCTTTCTTGGCGGCCATGGCAACGACGTTGCGCCACGAACGCTGGTTCTCTTTGATGGCCTGCTTGAAAAATTTGTCGAGGAGCAGGTTAGTGAGCTTGGGATTGGTGTCGTAGGCTTCCTTGATCTTGCCAAGAAAACGGCTGCGGATGATGCAGCCGCCGCGCCACATCAAAGCGATGCCGCCGTAGTTCAAGTTCCATTTGTAATTATTCGCCGCGGCGCGCAGGAGCATGTAGCCCTGGGAGTAGGAGATAATCTTGGACGCATAAAGAGCGCGGCGGATATCTTCGGTGAATTTGACGCGATCGGTGGAAAACTTGCGTCTCGGTCCTTTTAATTTCTTGGAGGCCGCGACGCGCTCGCTTTTCAGGGCGGAGACGCAGCGGGAGTAAACCGCCTCAGCCATGAGGGTGATCGGAATGCCGAATTCCATGGAGGATTCGACGGTCCATTTGCCGGTGCCTTTCTGGCCGGCGGTGTCGAGGATTTTGTCCACGAGCGGCGAACCGTCGGTGTCCTTGAATGCGAGGATGTGCGAAGTGATTTCAATGAGGAAGGAATCCAGTTCGCCCTTGTTCCACTCGGCAAAAACGGCGGACATTTCCTCCGGGGTCATGCCGAGGCCGTCCTTCATCAGTTGATACGCTTCACAGATCAACTGCATGTCGCCGTATTCGATGCCGTTGTGGACCATTTTGGTGTAATGACCGGCGCCGTCTTCGCCGACCCAATCGCAGCAGGGCGTGCCGTCCTCGACTTTGGCGGAAATTTTTTGGAAAATTTCCTTCACGTGCGGCCACGCGGCGGGCGAGCCGCCGGGCATGATGGATGGGCCGTGGCGCGCGCCTTCCTCGCCGCCGGAAACGCCGGCGCCGACGAAGAGCAAGCCCTTGGACTCGAGATATTTTGTGCGGCGGATGGTGTCGGTGAAAAGCGAGTTGCCGCCGTCAATGATGATGTCGCCGTTTTCCAGATAAGGCAGGAGTTGTTCGATGAATTCATCCACGGCGACCCCGGCTTTGACGAGCATCATGACGCGCCGGGGGCGTTTGAGCAACCCGACCATTTCCTGGATGGAATGGGCGCCGATGACATTGGTGCCCTTGGCCTCATTGGCGATAAACTCGTCCACCTTGGAGACGGTCCGATTGTAGGCGACCACGACGAAGCCGTGATCGTTCATGTTAAGTATCAAGTTCTGGCCCATTACCGCCAGCCCGATCAATGCAATGTCCGCTTTTGGTTCCATAATCATTTTCCTTTGTAGAGGTGAACGATACTAAAGCCCGGAAACTACGCCAGCAGTTTTTTTGAGCGGCGGCGAGGATCCGCGATGTCGCAGGAATATCACAATCTATTTTTGAATCCTTTCCGTTTCACGGGGTCAAATGAGTTGAAGTTATGGTCAGGACCTCTTACCGAAAAACCGTGCGGTGGCATCGCTTATCTGTCTTGGCACGGTACAAGCTCAAATTAGTCGCAAGAAAGGAATGATACTTATGACAAAAACGTTTGACGCGATAGTCGAAGCCTTACGTGATGGCAAACATCCCTTCCGCAAAGCAGACGACCAGCCGAAAAAGGCCCAAAAACACCGGTACGAACGCCGGAAAATCAAAGAATACCTCCACTTGGGCGAGGGGCTGACCGAAGAAGCCACCTAAGAAAACCGAGTCTCCGCCAGTAGTTAAACCGCGCCACCTGGCTATTTGTGAGCAGGCTGGTCAAAAACCGCCCCCGCTTGATTTCGTCGGAGAAGGGAATTGGTGAGTATAAATATTTACTTTTGTAAAACGCTTGCCTCTTTACGTCGCGTAAATGCCGAATAGATAATCACGGCGAAATTGGCAATGACACCCACTTCCGCTGCTGTTAGTGCGTTTGAATAATAGAACTTCGTATTCCCTGTCTTCATTACGAGCATCACAAGCTCATCTCTCTTGTCGTCGCTGATATTGTAAGTTTTGGCAATTTCCGCGGCGGTACTAATTGAATGCGCCCGATGGACAGTTAAGCCAATGGCAGACAGGCTCAAAATTAAAACGCAAATCAAAATATTAAAACAGGCGAGAAAAAACTTCATTCCAGACACATCCTTACTTAAGAGATTCTCATTTTATTTCGGTTCTGCCCTTTGCACAGAACATACGCTTCATTTTTCAGCGTTATCGTCAGAAATAAAGCTTGCGCCCGTCTCTAATCTGTCCACTAAAGTATCCCGGTTTCTATGTACATGCATAATTCCAAAACTAAGGGAGGGGACTGACACGCGTTTGAACTCACTCGGCCGTATTTTTTTTAGATAATCCATTGTCACTTCCCAATCATTCGTTGTCCCAGCCCGAACCTCCCAAGGGGAAACGCAGACGATCGAGTTAAGAATACTACCTGGCAAAAAAGGTTTAAATTTCTTGGCCGTATTAATTCTTATTAGCCTGAAATCTACATCGAAATCGTATAAACACAGTAGCACGTTCGGATCTCTTGCCGGCAGCACAGTGATTGGGAAATGGAAAAAATCTTGCCATAGTACGACTGTACCGGCTTGACCGGACTTTGATGTGTATGTGATTGTTGACTTAGAACCCTCTTGAAAAGAGTTCCAAGTAGAGGCCGGAGTGATGCGGGCAAAACTTCCATCACTAAATGTCACATCGATTCGTTGGCGAAGAAATCCAGACAACAAAAATGCAACCACCGACACTATACTTATCCATAATATTGATTTGATATGTCCACGCGCCATTGATCCTTTATAAGGGAGCGTTTATTCCATTGGGGTTTCCCTTGGCAGTGGAGGCTGCCTTATTGGTAGCGGGGTCGGATTTATTTGTATTGGCAAGCCAGTACGATCACAACAGCAACTACCAGTAACGCGAATGCTCTTGATAAAATTTTGCTCAAAGAGACCATGCGTTGTTGGCACGTTAACCACGATCGTGTAGCAGCGTTTGTCGCCAGCGTCACCACCAGTCAAGGTTACTAAAGTATATGACCCTGGAAAAACATTGTTATCAGGGGTTTTAGGCGGAGGGTTATTCGTCGACGAAAGCCCCCAATTAACAAGAAATTGTGTCGGCCTAGGGCAACAAACACGGAATGTAAGCGAACTCGGGTCTCCACCAAACAATCGATGCTTCACGGCGTTGCCGTGATAAGTTCCTTGACCTGAATCTGGCAGCGGAATGCATAACCCCAAAAAGTCGTAAAGAACACTAGGCGAATTTTGAACAAAAACATAATCGTCAGCATCCTCACGCGAACCAGCAATCGCCCACGCGATACGAGTCTCCACTCCGTAACCGATCAACGCCTTATAACGATCCTCCGATCCAGTCATTGCGTTCATTGGATCCCGGCTGAACCACCTTCCAGTATTTGCGCTGTACCAACGGGTTGCGTGAGCTTGCGTAACCGTGATAATGGTGGCAATTAGAACTAAGGCAGTTTTTCGCATGGCTTTCATTGTTTTCCCTTTCCGTTCGTTGAAATATTCATCGGCGTTTGAGGCTCGATTGTCAACGGCAAATTCGTTGCGATTGGAGGAGCTGATTCCAAGATGGACGGCGCAAATTCAATTTCCAATGGAGCTTGCGTGAGTGGTTCCTGATCAAGTTCCATCCGGCGCGATTGAACCGCTGCTTGATTCATTGTACCCTTTATTGCGTGATTGCGCAGGTTGATTTCGTCACCGTAATACGCGTTCATTTCTACTATCATTTCTTGCCTCGTCGTCAATTTCTGGAGACGCGCCATAAGTGTCGGCGGGATGCCGTTCTGATAATATTCAGGCGGCACCTGTTCTCGTGGAAGTACCACGCGCCGCATCTGCGGGATACGTTGGAACAGGGAGAGAAACACCTGTTGATTGGCCGGTGGCTTCGCCGAGCCGAATGCCTCCGCCAACTCGGACCGGTCATCTGCGAGTTTCCCCACGTACCGCGCCAGTTCATCGTTGAGTGCCTTCACATCGTTTTCAATTTCCGCAAGATTCGTGCTCTCGTTCATGGCAAACCGAATCTGCTCCCTTCGGGTTTTGAAGTGCTCGTACTGCGGTCCTCCGGTGGGAAGTGAAAGATTTTCCAGTTTGTCCCACAACAAATCCCAGCGGGCGGCGGCGTGGAGATTAAAGGCCAATGACCGGTTCTGTTCCAAAGCACGCTTCATCAACGGGTTTTCCGGCAGATACCGTGCCGCCTGATCAATCGCGACAACTTCATCATTGTAGCGTTTTGCGCTTCTGAGAACACCCGAGCGCGTGAGCAGGCAAATGCCAAGGATTTCCTTGTTGTTGAGCGGGCGAAGCCAGCCGCAGCTTTTGATCTCCTCATCGGTCATCGGAAATGGGCCATTTCTATATTCGTCGTCGGTGGGAGTGGCGAAGCCGCGATTCTCCGTTGCTTCGATGTTCAGGTGCTCGCCATTTTCAACTCCATAACGGGCATAAAGATGATACTTTCTGGCCGCGATGGTAACGGGATACCCCAATCGCCGTCCTATGGCCACGTACAGGAACGGCATTGATGAACAGGTGCCGTAGTGCTTCCCGTACAACAATCCGTGGATGAAAACATCGCGCGAATCCCCAAAGAAAGCATTCCAACTTTCGCGGGAGCGTATTCCGTTCGTGCTTTGGAGTTGTTCCTCTTCGCGATCGGGGTCGTATTTAATCCCCAAATCCTCGGCCAGAATCGTGCCCAACATTCCCATGCGATAATATGGGAGGGAGTTATTGAAATCCTGCGGATTTTCTGCAAACCGGTGAAAATTGCGTTTCGTTTCCTGCTCAATGTGCAAAGCCCAAGCGTCAAGCCGGTCAAGGCAGGATTGCACGTCCAAATTTTCCGAGCCGCGCAATCCCTCCGCACAAAGCAGATCAATCAACGCGACATCAACTTTCTCAAGCTGATCGGGGTTTAACGCCAAAAGTTCCGACAGAGTCCTGGGCTGTTTGAACTTTTCGGACTGGGCGGAATCCGGTGAATTCGTAAGCGAGTTGGAGGAAGTCACATCCTCGGGGAAAGCGTTGCCCGCGCTGAACAAAAATAAGAGGCAACGGAGGAAAAATATTTGGGTGGCCGACCGGAATTCGATGAATCGTGAACCAGTCTTCCTCGTGGCGCAAAGCCCCTTGCCGTAGTACTCGAATCGCACTATGCAAGAAAACTACTACCTTCGCTAAATCCCGCGAGCGAAAAAGAGCGAAGAGTTCGAAATCACTTCATCAACAGCATCTGCCGCGCGCGCTTGATCGAGCGATTAAGCTGGCGCTGGTAGTGGGCTGGCAGTCCGGTGTATTTGCGGGGCAAGATCCGGCCCTGATCGGTCACAAACTGCTTGAGCAAATTTGTGTTCTTGAAATCAAGGGCGTCAACGGTGAAATCAATTTTCGGCTTGGGCCGATGCGTGCGCATTTCACTCGTGCCGCTGCGGCCGCGGGCGCCGCGTTTTTCTTTGTCCGTATTGGTTTTGCGTGGCATAAAATTTATTTGATCTCGCGATGCACCGTGTGCCGGCGCAGGGCGGGGTTGTATTTTTTGATCTCAATCTTCTCAGTCTTCAATTTTTTGTTGCGACTGGTCACGTAGCGGGAGGGCGACTTGCCTTCCTTGCGCGCTTCCGTGCATTCGATGGTAACGGTTTCTCGGGCCATAAATTATTCCTTCTCCTTGATCGGCTTGTCTTCGGGTTCTTCTTCTTCCTCAACTTCATTGACGCCCACGCTGTCCACCGTGCCCAAGGCGCCGAGGCGGCGCTGGCGCAGGGCGCCCTCGCGTTCCAATTGGGCCTGGGCCTGCACCGTGAAGCGCGTCCAGGGAATCGCCTCCAATCGCGCCTTCGGAATCGGTTTGGCGGTCAATTCGCAAATCCCGTAGGTGTTCTTTTCAATCCGCTTGAGCGCTTCTTCAATTTCGTAAATCGCGTCCTGATCCGAGGACAACAGGCTCAACGCAAAATCCCGGTCAAAATTGTCCGTGCCGGAATCCGCCATGTGCAGGCTGTAACCGGCCATTTCCTGGGCGGATTCCTTGGCCAGGCCGCTCATTTGTTTGAGCAACTGCTCGCGCAATTCCAGCAGGTGGGCGTAATACTTGGCCCACTCGGGTTTCACCTTTGCGGCCCCGTTGCTGCTGCGATTGGACTTCGGGGACGTCGTCAGATTGCCCAAGATGGAGGCGGACGTGGCCGAACGCGGCCCTTTGCTGTTATCGGCTTCTTTTTTCACGATTTTCTTCTTCGTTGTCACACACTGATAAATTGTTAGCGCGTCATTTTACCCCGGGATGGACTATTAATCCATCGGAGAGCGTGCGAATGTATCAAAGGAAAGCAATAAAGCCATCAAAATGTTAAAGAATTTTTGACCCCAAAAAACCGTCCCTTTCCTGGTTTCGGCCATTGGGGCCGCGTCAACCTTTCTCAATTGATGCGTAAGCATTGTGATTGTGGATGCTTTCATGGTTTTCCGCCTCCACTTTGTACCAGGTCACGTCCGGGTGCGCGTTGAGTTTCAAGGCCACATTCCGCACCAAATCCTCCACAAAAACCGGGTTTTCATAGGCCCTTTCCGTCACCGCCTTCTCGTCCTGCCGCTTGAGCAGCGAATACAATTCCGAACTGGCCGAGCCTTCTACGATGCTAATCAAATCCTCGATCCAGATCGCCTTCCGCGACCGCACTTGCACCGTCACATTGCCGCGCTGGTTGTGCGCGCCGTATTCGCTGATGGCCTTGGAACACGGGCAAAGCGTCGTCACCCCGGCAATCACCGTCAGCACAAAGTCAATTTCCGTCCCGCACGCCGTCGCGTCAAACCGCGCCGTGTAATCCATCAACCCCTCCATCCCGCTCACCGGCGCCTTCTTGCTCAGAAAAAACGGAAACTCCATTTCCAGATGCGCCGTGGCCGCGTTCAATTTTTTTTGCATCGCATTCAGGATGTCCGTGATGTTCTCGACATGCACCATGTTGCCGTGCGCGTTCAGCACCTCGATGAACCGGCTCATGTGCGTCCCCTTGAACTCCTTGGGCAGATCCACATACATGCCGATGGTGGCGATGGTATTTTGGACTTCCCGCGCCTTGTCCCGAATTTGAATGGGAAAACGCAAACCCCGCACGCCCACCTTGTCAATGCGCAACTCGCGGTGGTCGCGTTCGTTCTGCTTGTCCTGCAATTTTACCGGAAGGCTGCTTTTAAGCGCCAGATTTGAACGGCCATTTTTCATCATTTTTAGCGTCCACCAAATTACCAGCCCCGGATGAATTTGCAAATGATTCTCCGGCACAAATCCGCTGCCGCCGGCTCGCACCCTTGGATGCAAAGAACCGCAAGCGACGACAAGGCGTCCGATTCTCGGTAGAAAGCCGGCGCGCGGTGAAACTTCCTGCCGAGTCGGGTAAAGGCCGGAAAAGCCCGGTTTATTCCGGTTGCCTCGGCAATCCGACCCGGCAGCCTTGGCTTTGACTGGCAAACAATTCCGGGCATGGAAATCAGGTTCCGGCAGAAAACCCTGCCTGCCATCGCGGGCACTTGCCCGATGTTGCGCTCCTTGTTTCACGCGCCACAAACATTGCACATCTGAGTCGGATTGTCCAATAGAGCCAGTCGCGCGCAGCGGGCTGCTTTGAAATGGGGTTGGAAAGCACGGCCAGGAAGCTGGCAGGGCTATGATTGGCGGAGGAATAAGACCGGAAAGCATCCCCATTCCCTTGCCATATATTCCTCTGCCAATCCATTCAGGATTGTGGCTGTGGCCAGGCAGGCAAAATAGCGAAGTTGGACTCAAAGCGGCTCACCCAATTGCAAAACCACCGCGCCGGGAAAATTCTGCTTTGGATTTGCCGGGAACCTCCCTTATCCTCCGCCATGCCGTTTGACTGGAACCAAGCCAACCGCCGCCCATGACCGCCGCTGAATTCAAAAGGAAATGGTCCCGCTACCAGGGCAAGGAAACCTCCGCCTATCAAGGCCATTTCGACGACCTTTGCCGCCTGCTGGGCCAGCCGACGCCCGCCGAGGCGGACCCGTCCGGCAGTGATTTTTTCTGCTTTCAAAAACGGGTGGTCAAGGACGCGGAACTGTTCGATATGCCGGATGCCGCCGGGACCGGCGAACCGAACGAACGCGGCTTTGCCGACGTGTGGAAAAAAGGCTGCTTCGCCTGGGAATACAAAGGCAAAAAGAAAAATCTGGATGAAGCTTACAAGCAGCTTCTCCGTTACCGCGAATCATTGGAGAACCCGCCGTTGCTCGTGGTTTGCGATTTTGACCGCTACATCATCAAAACCAACTTCAACGGCACTGTGCAGGAGATTTACGAGTTTACCAACGACCAGATTGACCGTCCTGACAATTTCCGACTTCTGCGCGCGATTTTTTTGGAGCCGGATTTGCTCAAACCGCAACGCACGACTGCTCAAGTTACCAAGGATTTGGCCGCGCAAATCGCGGAAGTTGCCAAATCGCTCCAAAGCCGCGAAAGCGTGGAGCTTTCGGATGCCAAATCTCGGAAAGAAGTGAATGTCGCTCAAAAGAAAAATCTCCGCATCGCCCGCTTTCTGAATCGCATTGTTTTTTGTTTCTTCGCCGAGGACACCGGCCTCCTCCCTAAGGATCTTTTTACGGATATTGCGCGGCTCGGAATTGACGATCCGAAACTCTTTGCCGAGACCCTGGAAAAGTTATTCGCAGTAATGGCAAGAGGTGGGACCTTTGGCAAAGACAAGATTCGATACTTCAACGGTCATTTGTTTGAAGACTCCAGCGTCTTTGAACTCACCGAAACCGAATTGCGCCAGCTTGCGGAAGCGGGCGAATCAGATTGGCAATTTATTGAGCCCAGCATCATGGGCACACTTTTTGAACGCGCCCTTGAACCAGAGCAGCGCTCGCAACTTGGCGCGCACTATACCAGCGAAGCCGACATCAAAACCTTGCTTGAACCGGTATTGATGCAACCATACCGCCGCGAATGGGCTGTCATCAAAGGCGAACTCGCCGCCGCTTTCGCGAAAGGCAAAGGAAACTCCGCGCATCGCGAAAGGCTTGCCAAATTTCAGAAAAAACTCGCTGCAATTACAGTGCTGGATCCCGCCTGCGGCAGCGGAAACTTTCTTTACATCTCTCTTCAATTGCTGCTAGGACTTGAAAAGGAGGTTATCACATTTGCAAAGCAAATTGGTTTTGATTTCAAACTGCTCGTGTCAGTCCCTCAATTGAAAGCCATTGAAATCAATTCTTACGCTTTCGAACTGGCGCAAGTATCTGTTCAAATCGGATACCTGCAATGGCGGCGCGATAATGGCTTTGATAATGACCGCACGCCGGTTTTGCAGGTGCTGGATGGTTTCCAAAATGAAGACGCCTTGCTTGTCCCGCATTTCCGCAACAAGGCGAAAACTTTAAAGGCGGCGCAGGCGCGGGAACACAAAGGCGACGATGCCTTGAAATTCTACACGGAACGCGAGTGGCCGGAATGCGAGGTGATTGTGAGCAATCCGCCGTTTCTCGGCGATAAGTTAATGCGTGGAGAGCTTGGTAGCGATTACGTCGAAGAACTACGCAAAATTTACGGCAATCGTATTCCTGGGCAATCTGACCTTTGTTGCTATTGGTTTGAAAAGGCGCGGGATTTGATTGAACGCAAAAAATGTAAACGCTCGGGGTTGCTGGCAACTCAAGGAATTCGGGGCGGTGCAAACCGCGAAGTATTAAGACGAATCAAGGAAACCGGCGACATTTTTTTTGCCGAAAGTTCTCTGGATTGGATTTTGGAGGGTGCAAACGTTCACGTCAGCATGGTTGGTTTCGATTCTGGCCAAGAGAAGCAGCGGTCGCTTAATCAACAAGCGGTTCCTTCAATAACTGCGTCTCTTGGGGGCAACGACGACCCCTCCGAGTCCAAGTCGCTCAAAAGCAACACTGATTTGAGTTTCATTGGGGCATCAATGCATGGACCCTTTGATTTTGACGAACCGAGCGCAATAAATTTTTTGAACGCTTCAGGAAACCCAAATGGGAAACTTAATTCCAATGTTGTCCGACCGATTCTAAATGCCCTGGAAATAACAAAAAGGCCCGAAAAACGATGGGTAATCGCTTTTGAGCCCGAAAGTCATTTGGCTGATGTTGCAGCGTATGAGTCTCCTGCAGAGTTCGTTCGTCAAACGGTCAAGCCCATCAGAGACAAAAACAACCGAAAGACTTATCGAGATCATTGGTGGCTTCACGGTGAGCCAAGACCTGCAATGCAGAACGCCGTTAAATGTTTGCCGCGCTTTTTAGCGACGCCCCGTGTTAGCAAACACCGAGTTGCCGTGTGGGTGACCTCCGAAGTTTTGGCGTCAGATGCGACAGTGATATTTGCTCGTTCCGATGATTTCTTTTTCGGGATAATCCAAAGTCGATTTCACAGTGTCTGGGCTTTATGCCAAGGGACGCGACTTGAAACGCGGCCTCGTTACACGCCAACAACTTGCTTCGAAACTTTTCCTTTTCCATTTGCTGACGATTTGCAGCCGCCCATTGCGCTGCCTGCCAAACCACCGCCCAAGCCGAAACAGCCCGAGCCGGACCGCACTTACGCCGAGCGGTTGGCCGCCAAAGATTATCCGTTCATGGGCAAGGAAGAGCCGGTGGCTTATGGCAGCGTCCCGAAAACTCAGGATGAGCACCGCGCCGCTATTGCCGCCGCCGCCAAAGAATTAAACGAGTTGCGCGAACGCTGGCTCAATCCCCCCGAATGGACGGTCGAAAAAATTCTGGAATTTCCCGGCTCGGTAGATGGCCCATGGGCGCGCTACATTGTTAAGCCGGATAAAAAAGGCATCGGCACGGTGCGTTATCCCAGGCTTGAACCGCGCGACGTGGTTTGTGCTGAGAAACTCAAATGGCGTACGTTGACGCAGCTTTATAATGTGCGTCCTTTCTGGCTTAACTTGGCCCACCAGAAACTGGACGCCGCCGTGGCCGCCGCGTACGGCTGGCCGGCGGATTTGAGCGATGACCAAATCCTGGAGAAATTGCTGGCCTTGAATCTGGAACGCGCCGCCGGGGAAGCCCAAGCCGCCAATGTGAAAAAACCCAAGATCACCCGCGATAAGAGCGACGATGAAATGATTTAGAGCCGCTTTGAAAAGCCTGTTCGGTGTCCAGCCTTCAGGCTGTCTGCGGCGCGGAACACGCTAAAGCTATGACCATTCAGAAGAATTGGAGCACAGGTCTCCGACCCGGGGCGGTGATGTGCCTCTCAGAGGATTGAGGACTTTTTTTGCATCACCGAATTGTGATCAAACGAGAGAACCTGCCGGGCGACCGACCCGCTTGATTTCAAAAGCGCTTTTCGAACGCGCCGGGTCGGAGACCGGCGTTCCGACTGAATAGTGACAATCCATTATTCCCCCGCCAATCATTCCCCTGACCTTATCCGGCAGCAAAGGGCGATGAGTCGGGGGAATGATTGGCAGGGGAATTTCGGCCTTCCAGTTTGAAATTGCGCTGTTATGACTGCTGGTAAAAAATCCAAACAACTTTGACGCGGATTGCGCGAATCATCGCGAATTTCGTTTCGCCTTCCCTGTTGTTTTTTGATTCGTGTAATTCGCGCAATTCGCGTCAAAAGTTTTTGTCTTCGCCGCACCACTACGCCGCAACTTTGTTGTGGTTAATGCCCGCCTTGGAATCGAGGCAATCGCGGACGAGTTGGGCGAGTTGGGGCGCGGGATAGGGCTTGGGCAGGAACGGGCCTTCGGGCAGTTCCTTCTCGTTGCCCATGATCTCGGCGCTGTAGCCGCTGGTGTAAATCACCTTGAGTTCCGGCTGGCGGGTTTTTAATTGCCGCGCCAGATCGCCGCCGGTCAGGCCCTCGGGCATGACCATGTCGGTGACCAGCAAATCAACCTTGCCGCCGTGGCTGTCCCAGACTTTCAAGGCTTCGACGCCGTTGGCCGCCTCCAGGACCTGGTAATCGGCTCCCTGTAAAATCTCGCTCACCCATTGGCGGAGAATGACTTCATCCTCGACGAGCAGGATGGTTTCGTTCCGGCCTTTGGCGATCTTCGTGGATTGGGTCAGCATCTCGGTCGCCGACTCGCTCTGTTTGCTGGCGGCGGGCAGATAAATCAGGAAAGTGGTGCCGACGCCGACTTCGCTTTTCACTTCGATCCAGCCCTGGTGTTGTTTGACGATGCCATAAACCGTGGCGAGGCCGAGGCCGGTGCCTTTGCCCACTTCCTTGGTTGAAAAGAACGGCTCGAATATCCGGCCCAAAGTCTGACGGTCCATGCCGCAACCGGAGTCCTTCACGCTCAGGCAAACGGTCTTGCCGGCGCGGGCGTCCGGGTGGGTGTGGGCATGGGCTTCGTCCACGTCCACGGCGGCGGTGGTGATGGTGAGTTTGCCGCCCTTCGGCATGGCGTCGCGCGAATTGACGGCCAGATTCATGATGACCTGCTCGATCATGCCGGTGTCCGCTTCCAGCAACGGCAGCACGGCGGCGTAGTTCGTTTCCACGGCGACGTCTTCGCCCAGCAGGCGGCCAAGCATGTTGGTCAAATTGCGCAACACGGTATTGAGGTCAATGGTCTTGGGCTGCAGCACCTGCTTGCGGCTGAACATGAGCAATTGCCGCGTGAGCGCGGCGGCGCGACGGGAGGCGTTGGTGATTTGCTTCAGCGGCCCGGCCAGGCCGGCATCGCCGTCATACTTGGACTGCAAGTGTTCGGCGTAACCCTGGATGACGGTGAGGATGTTGTTGAAATCATGGGCGACGCCGGCGGCGAGCTGGCCGACCGATTCCAATTTCTGCGCGTGGCGAAATTGCGCCTCGAGGCTCTGCATTTCGGTGATGTCCACGCCGTAGCAATGAACCACCTGGCTCGACGTGATGGGAAAGAACGACCAGGAAATGGTCGCTTCGCCGATCGTGACTTGTTCGTTGAGTTTTTTTTGCGACGAGGCGAGCGCCTGCCGGGCGATTTCGCCGGCGTTCGGCGGCAGGGTGTCGCGCGGATGCGCGCGACCCAGGGCTTTGGCGAGGATCTCGGCGGCGTCGTTGAAATAAGTCAATTCGCCCTGCGCGTCGAATTCGAGCACGGGGTTCGGGTTCACGCGCGGGAAAGCGGCGAGTTTTTGGATTTGGCGCTCGGCGTGTTTGCGCTCGGTGATATCCGTGAGACTGCCGGACGCGCCGAGAATGCTGCCGTCGGGATTGACGGTCAGTTGCGCATAGACTTCCACCCAGCGGACTTTGCCGTCCTTGGTGAGCAGGCGGGTTTCGTAACGGCAGTAATCGAGCTTGCGCTCCATCAATTGCAAAAAAATGTGGCTGTTGCGCTGGCGGTCGTCGTAATGGGTGAATTCGAGGAACAGACTGCCGAGAACATCTTTCACCTCGAAGCCGGTGATTTCCGTCCACGCGGGATTCAACGCCGTCCAATGGCCGAATTCATTGACCTGAAATACCACTTCCTTGAGGGATTCCACCACCGAACGGTATTTCACCTCGCTGGCGTCGAGCGCTTCCTCGGAGCGTTTGCGTTCGATGTTCAGCGCGATGCCATAAGCGACGGAACCCATTTCCTGGATGACCGCCGGCGAAAGCGGGCTTTGCGAATAAATGGCCATCAAACCGATCAGCCGGTTCTCGAGCATGAGCGGATAACCGGCGTAAGCCGCAATGCCTTCGCGCGCCACCCAATCAGGGCAGGGGATGCGCGGGTCGCCGGCCACTTTGTTCACCAAAACGGGTTTGCCCTCGCCGATGATCTCGTCGCTGGGAGCGAGGCGCACTTGCGGATTGGTCTCGCTGGCCACGTCATTGATGGCGCCGGCGGTCGCCTTGAGGTGCAACATTTTGCCGGCGGGATCGAGAATCCAGATCTGCGCGAGATGCACGTTCAAATAGCGCACCATTGAATCCGCGCAACGATGCAGAATGCCGCTCAACGTCTCGCGTTGCGTCAGGGCCAGGCCGATGTCCGCGCCGAAGGCCGCCAGGCTGGCCTGTTCAAAAGCCGCGCTCGCCGCCGCGCGTTTGCGTTCCAGCGCGTAACGGATCGAGCGCTCGAGCGCGTCCGCCCCGAGGCCGCTTTTGACGAGATAATCCGCCGCGCCCGCCTTCATGGCTTCCACGTCCACCTTGTGCGCGCCCAAACCGGTCAGCAGAATGATTGGCGCCTGGCAGCCGCGTTCCAAGGCATCCTTGAGAATATCAATCCCGGTTTTCGCCCCGAGCCGGTAATCCAACAGACACACATCGTGCTGGTTGCGGATCATGGCCTCCAGGCCGGCAACGTAGGACTGGCACCATTCCAACTGGAATTGGTTGCCCTTCATCTCCGTGAACAGGCCGCGCGTCAGGATGTAATCATCCTCGTCGTCCTCCACCAATAACACCCTGACCGATTCCATTTCGCTCATAAAATTTTATATTTGACGCGGCAGCACGACCACCTTGAACCAGTATCCGGCCACGGATTTCATCAATTCCACCAGCGCGTTGAAAGCCACCGGTTTCGAGATGAACGAATTGGCGCCCAGCTCGTAAACCCGCGCCACGTCCGGTTCAGCGGTCGAGGTGGTCAGGACCAGCACCGGGGTTTTTTGAAATTCCGGGTCGCTCTTGATTTCCTGCAAGGCTTCGCGGCCGTCCTTGCGCGGCATGTTCAAATCCAAAATAATCAAACCCGGCCGCGGCGAACTCGCGGGCAGGGTGTATTTATTCCGGCGATGAAGATAGTCGAGCAACTCGACGCCATCTTCCACAAAACGCAAATCCATGGTGAGGCCGCTTTCCTTCAGGGCGTCCTGGAGCAGCAGGCGGTCGTCGGAATCGTCTTCGGCCATCAGGATGAGATTGTTCTTGGCCGGCTGGGTCATGCCGGCTCCTCGATTTTTGGCTGTTCCATCGGCAGGATGGCGATGAACGTCGAGCCTTCGCCCGGCTTGCTTTGCGCGGTGATCAATCCGCCGTGCCGATCCGTAATTCGCCGGCAGACGGCCAGCCCGACACCCGTGCCCTCGTATTCACTGCGACCGTGCAAGCGCTGGAACACCGCAAAAACCTTGTCGAGATACTGCTCGTCGAAACCAATGCCATTGTCCTCCACGGTGAGCACGCAAAACTTGTCCTCGGGACTGGCCGTGGGGGCGGGATTGGGCAGCACGGCGTCTTCGCGGATTTGATCGCGATTGATGAGTTGCGCGTCAATCTTGATTCGGGGAATCGCGCCCGCCGGCTGGAATTTCAGCGCGTTGCCGATCAGATTTTGCAGCAATTGGCGCATTTGCGTGGGATCGGCCTGGATCGTCGGCAGCTTGCCCACGGTGATGATCGCGCTGGTTTTTTCGATGCGATGTTCCAGGTCAACGAGAACTTCCTGCGTCACCGCGCCCAAATCCACCGGCACGAGCGGCTGCGAAGAACTGATGACGCGCGAGAAAGTCAGCAGGTCGTTAATGAGGGTTTGCATCCGCGCGGCCGCGTTCTGCATTCGTTCCAAATAATCCTTGCCCTCGTCCATTTGCACCGCTTCGCACTTGACCTTGAGCCGGTCGCCGAACGCCTGGATTTTGCGCAACGGCTCCTGCAAATCATGCGAGGCGACGAAGGCGAATTGTTCGAGCTCGCGGTTCGAGCGGGCCAGTTCGGCGGCTTTGTGGTTGAGTTTGTCCTCGGCGATTTTGCGCTCGGTAATGTCCTTAAACGTAACCACCGCGCCGACGACTTTGTCATTCTCCTTGATCGGCGTCCGCACATATTCAGCGGCAAAACTCGAACCGTCCCGCCGATAAAAAACCTGTTCCGGCAGATAATTTCCCTCGGCATCCTTGACCAGGCAGGGGCCGTCCTTGACACCCCGGGCTTTCGGCGGGAAAAATATCACGTCCTCGGTGCGGCCAACCAGCTCCTCGATTCTGCACGCCAATGACTTCGCCGCCGCCGGGTTCACAAAGGTGGCCCGGCCTTGCAAATCGAAACCGCAAATGCCTTCCGCCGCGGAATTCAGGATGAGTTCGTTGCGCCGCTGCAATTTTTGCAATTCCTGGGTGCGCAACTGGACGTGCAATTCCAGCACGTCCTTGGAACGCTCGAGTTCGTGGGTTTGCTGGGCAAGATTTTTTTCGGCCTCGCGCCGCTCCTCGAGTTCACGCTCCAACCCGGCGTGCCGTTGCGACACATTGGCCAGGCGCGTTTCCAAATCAACCTTCGCCTGGCGCGCCTCCTCTTCCGTGACCCGTGAATCAGCGAGTTCGCCCAAAAGCCGTTGCGCCCGGGCATCCATTTCTTGCGTGACTTTGAGACAGCGTTCAAGCCAGCGACGGCTGAGCGTTTTGCCGCAGAACACGGCGACGCCAAACACTCCCACGCCGCTGCCCGCCGCAGCCAGCAGGAGATATAACCCCCAGCGATCGGCCTGCTCCGCCAACTCGGAAATCGCCCTGCCCGCGACGGATTTGTTGTCTGCATTCTGGGCAGCCAAAGCGTGCAATTCCTTCAGACCGGACACGTAAGTCCCCACGCTGAGAGCAATGGCGAGCGCCGCCGCCAGCGCCGCAATCGTCATCAGGGTTTTCATGCCCGGCGGTTTGGACGTCGCGGCATGGGTCGCCACTTCTTCCGCCCACACTTGCGCGGTATTGATGCTCATCGCCTGCTCTGCTTCGCTCTTCATGAAAGTTCTAAAACGGAGTGGCGCTGTTTGCGCCGTTCCGAAAATTGTCATTCTGGCCGCATTTTAATTCGAATCCGCTTAATGATTAGCAGCTAACAGGCCAGTCGCCCGGCCAATCTCGAAACTTCAACCGGCTTGACGATGACTTTTCAGCAGCCTTCCAATTCGTTTGCAAATCAGCCGCGCTGTCTTAAAATCGCACAATATCGTCACAAAATGAGACAGCACCAATTGATCAGTCACACAGTCCGAAATAGACCGTCCCACCGGAGCGGATGCCACCGCCTGCCACTTTTGCTTTTTTGTAGGTCACTCTATAAGGTTTAACGGATGGCCGACTTGAATACTTTAGGAATGATCGCCGGCAACCGCTCGCTGCCGCTGATTTTTGCCCGTCAAGCCCGCGCTCTCGGCGTCAAGCGCCTGGTCGTCGTCGCTTTTGAAGGTGAAACCGATCCCGCGCTCGCCTCGCTGGTGGATGACATCGTATGGCTGAAAGTCGGTCAGCTATCCAAAATGATTGCCGCCTTCACCAGCCGCGGCGTGACTCAATGCGTCATGGTCGGCCAGATCGCCCCGAAAAACCTTTTCGATCTCCGCCCCGACCTCCGCGCGATGTCGCTGCTTTTCAAATTGAAGGAAAAAAACGCCCATACCATCTTTGGCGCGATTGCCAACGAATTGAAGAAGGACGGCGTGGATTTGATCGAAGCCACGCCCTGGCTCCTGCCCCTGATGCCCGCCGCCGGCTTTGCGCTCGGGCCGAAGCTTTCCGCCGAACAACAGGCCGACGTCGCTTTCGGTTATGGCATCGCCAAGAAAATCTCCGGCATGGAAATCGGGCAGATTGTCGTCGTCAAGCGCGGCACAGTGCTGGCCGTGGAAGCCTTCGAAGGAACAGACAAATGTCTGTTGCGCGGCGGACAATTGGCCGGCGGCGATGGCGGCGCGGTGGCCGTCAAGGTGGCGCGGGAAAAACACGATCTGCGTTTCGATATTCCTTGCCTTGGACCTAAAACGCTGGAAATCTGCGCCTCCGTGAAAATCTCCGCCCTGGCGCTTGAAGCCGGCAAAACCCTCCTGCTGGAACAGGACGTTTGCGAAACCCTGGCCCACAAACACAAAATTTCAATTGTAACCGCACCCGGAGACGGCCATTAATCAGTTGTTCCGAACAAATCTTAAATCTCAAATTTCAAATTCAAAATCCAGAATTTCAAACCGCGTCAATCGTAAATCGCAAATCGAAAATAACACCTCCCATGCTTGCTTCCCACGAAATGTTTGGTTTCATGTCGCCCGCGCTCGCCGGCGAAATTCTCTCCTACACTTTTGAAGCGGACAAACCGCTTTACCGCACCGCGCTCAATGCCGTGGCGGAAGCGCGCAAGGTGCGCCCCATTTTTCTCGAACGCCAGCCCCGCGTCCAGCGCCACGCCACCATGCTTGCCGTCATTTCCCGCCCGGCCATGGAAGCCGTCGCCAGCACTTTGATTCGCAACTGGCTCGTGAAAAAGGAAAACGCCATGCTCGTGCAATTCCTGGATGCCCTGGAAATCCCGCACGAAAAGGGCGTGGTGGAAAACCTGCCTCCCGCCGCGGATGATGAAAAGTTGAAGGCTGCGGTCGAGGGCCTGCTCGCCAAACACCCGCCGGAAGCCGTGGCGGTTTACCTGCTCGCCTTCAACGACATGAACGAAGCCAACTGGCCCAATTTAAAAACCATGCTCGACACTGACGCCCGGTTGCAGCTCGGCAGCCGCGCCTAAGCTGGAAGAATTTATTTCAACCACGGATGGACACGGTCCGTAAACCCGAACCCCAATAAGATAGCAGAAACCCTTGTAAAATAAATGGAAATTCGTCATTGCTCGCCATTATTTTTCATTGCTTTTCAGTCCTGCTATTGCCTAGATGCCATGATTATGCTATAATTATGCGCATAGTTTAATCAAATAAGTGGCAAAAATGAACATAAACTTCCCGCCGGTGGATACCGGTTACATCAAAACCAAGGTCGAAAGCGGCTATTACAGTAACGCCACAGAAATGGTGCGCGACGCCGTTCGACGTATGCGCGAGCAGGACGACCATCATGGTCGGCTTCTGGCAGCACTCGAAATCGGTGAGCGCGACATTGCCGCAGGCCGGACCGTTCCCTACACGCCCGCTTTGCTCAAACAGGTGGAACAGGAGGCGCGGACACAAGCCGCCAATAACGGCCCGGCAAATCCTGATGTCATCCCCTAAACGCCGCATCGAGCTATCGCAGCAGGCAAGAGAGGATTTTCGTGACATTCTCTCCTACACGCTCACCACTTGGGGTGAACCGCAACTCGCAAAATACCGCGCCAGTATCAATGACGCGCTGCACGTTATTTTGCGCAATCCTACCGCGGGCCGTCCCTCGGTGAAGCCAACCCTTAAAGTCCTGGCGGTCGAGCATCACCGGATTTTTTACCGCACAATTGACGAAACCATTTATGTCGTGCGCATTTTACACAAACGCATGGACACGTCCCGGTATTTGTGAACCTGCGTTGTTCCGAGTTTCAGCAACTTCAAGCCATTTCTGGCGAATTGTTTTGAGGTCCGCGCCGTGACTGACAGTTTCGCTGACAGTGGCCGTCCACCCTGCGAGCGCCCCTTGACATATCAAGGGTTTTGTTAAACTCGCCACGGATGGACACGGATAAACACGGATTCGGACGTGAAAACGGTGCTCCCGTTAATGGCAGACGATTCACCCGTTGGTACTGTTTGAAAAAGACCCCAAGCGCAACTTTACAGTTTCCTGTCCGTGTGCATCCATGTCCATCCGTGGTTACAAATGTGTTTGTCAGACTTAAGTTGAGAAAACAAATGCGCCCGAACGCCATTCTCCTTCAATGCGGCTCGACGCCAGTTTCAATCCCAACTCCTCGTAAGCCCGCTGAACCTGCGCGAATTCCTCCTTCAAAATTCCCGCCAGCACCAACCGTCCGCCCGCTCGCAGTCGGCTCACGATCTTCCGGCGCTCGGCCACCAAAAGGTTGGAGATCAGGTTCGCGCAAATGAAATCGTAACTCTCGCGGCCCGACGCCGGAAGTTGGGTGATGTCCTGCCGGGCGAGACTAAGTTTTTTCAGCACGCCATTTTTTTGCGCGTTCTCGCGGGCGACGCGCACGGCATCCGGATCAAAATCCACGGCCCGCACCGGCGCGTAACCCAGCTTCACCGCCGAAATCGCCAGGATGCCCGAGCCGGTGCCGATGTCCCAAAATGATTGCGTCGTCCCTGATTTGCGCCGAGTCGCCAGTTCGCGCAGGCAGAAAGCCGTGGTCGGATGATTGCCGGTGCCGAAGCTCAAACCCGGGTCCAGCACCACCACGACCTGGTTCTTGCGCGGAACGCGCTTAATCCAACCCGGCTTGATTAACAAGCGCGAGCCGATTTCAATGGGCTTGAAATGCCGCTTCCACGATTCCGACCAATCCTCCCGCGCCACGCGTCGCGCTGTGATTTTTCCTGCGTCAAGATCTAACCCGCTCGACTTGATAAGACTCATTCCTTCGCGCAGCGCGGCGCGTTTTTCCGACGTCCATTCCGCCCGCTTCTGGCAATAGACCGAGACGATGGTGACCTTGGTTTCCTCGTTCGTGTAAACCGCCGCCGGGCGATTGAAGATTCGCCCTGCCAGTTCCACAATTGCTTCCTCCGCTTCGAGCGAAGTGACGATAGCCACCTCCCATAACGGTTCGCGTTTCATGGCGCATCACGCCAGGGAGTGAAGTTGAGCAACTGGATTTCCGTCTGGTTCGGCGAACAATGGATTTGCGAGAGGCTCGCGTATTCGATTTCAAACAACGCCATCTGGGAGAAAGGCAGCGCCAGCAAAATGGAAAGAATCATGCGGATGGTCCCGCCATGACACGCCACGGCCACGTTCTGGCCGGGGTGATCGCGCAGAATTTGTTGGACGCACGGTTCCACGCGCGCGCGAAAGGTCTTGCCGGATTCGGCGTTGGGAATCGCGTCGAGTTCCAGTTGGTTGAGCCAATCATACGCGCTGCGATTGAATTGCGCCTTCACTTGTTCCCAGGTCAGCCCGGTCCAATCGCCGAAATCAACCTCGCGCAAGCCGGGCAGCGTCACCGGCGTTTGTCCGCGGCCATCGAGGACGGGCGCGAGCGTTTGTTGTACGCGCTTCATGGGGCTGGCGTAAATGGCGTCGAAAGTTCTCGGCTGAAGATACTTCGCCAGCGCGCCGGCCTGCACCAGTCCGCGCGCGGAAAGGTTCATGTCAATCCGCCCGCCAAAGATGCGATGATATCGGGTTTCAACCTCGGCGTGGCGCACCAACAAGAGACGGGTCGGTTGATTCATTTCAAATTCCCCGCCTCACGCCAGCGCGGCTTGTTGCGCCGCCAGCAATTCGCGAATGCCCGCCTTGCCCAACGCGAGCAACGCCGCCAACTGGCTCTCGCTGAAAGTCGCTTCCTCGCCCGTGCCTTGCAGTTCGATGAATTCGCCGGCGGAGTTCATCACCAGATTCAAATCCACCGACGCGGCGGCGTCCTCCACATAACGAAGATCCAGCAGCGGTTGCATTTCCACCACGCCCACGCTGACCGCGGCCACTGCGTGCAGCAGGGGATTTTCCTTCAACTTGCCTTCCGCCTGCAATTTTTTCACCGCCAGCGAAAGCGCCACATACGCGCCGGTGATGGCCGCCGTGCGCGTGCCGCCGTCCGCCTGCAACACATCGCAATCCACCCAGATGGTGCGCGAGCCGATTTTTTCGAGGTCAATCGCCGCGCGCATGGCCCGCCCGATCAGGCGCTGGATTTCCTGCGAGCGCCCGTCAATCTTGCCCTTGGAGATGTCGCGTTGTTTGCGTTGCAGCGTCGAGTAGGGGAGCATGGAATACTCGGCGGTGATCCAGCCGCCCATGACATTTTGCTCCTTCATCCAGCGCGGGACGGTTTCTTCCATCGTCACGCCGCAAATCACGCGCGTATTGCCCCATTCCACGAGCGTCGAGCCGGTGGCATAAGGCGCGATGTGATTCTGGAAATGCAGCGGCCGAAGCTGATCGGCGCGGCGGCCGTCAACCCGCAACGAAATGGCGGCTCTGGCTAAAGTTTCTTGCATAGGTCAACATGATATTAGGACACAGCCAGCGACGGAGCAACGATGAAAGTTCCACTTCCCGGGGAGCGCACGCGCCCTCGCGTGCAGCGGTCGGCGCCCTCGCCGACCGCAAGAATGCAACGATTGGAAATGAATTCAATTCACTTGCTTGCGCGTGGTTCTTTTCTTCGTGGCGAGGCGCCACGAAGGGCACGCGAGGGCGCGTGCGCTCCCCGAGACGGTGGACCGAACTGAATCACCGCTTACTGCCCGCTCGTCGGTATCGAATCAAAAATGTTTTCCAGACTGTTCAACGGCGCGTCCTTTTTCGGATTCAACGTCTCGCGCAAATAAATCAGCGCGTCGGGAATATTCTTGATGGAACGGGGCAGGGTGGCGCCGCAGGCGTTGGCATGGCCGCCGCCTTGCAGCTTTTCCGCCACTTTCAACGCTTCGCCGTTCCGGCTGCGCAGACTTACGATCACCACGCCGTTGGTCCGGCGAAACAGCGTCAGCAAGACTGGAAAACGCGTCGCCTTTTCCTCCAGCAATTGATGCACGATCAAATTATTGTTGCCAATGATGGTGTCCACCCAGCCGACCGTCGGCGTGATTTCGGTGACATTATCGCGGCTCCAGGCGAAGCCCAGCGGATTTTCGATGCGCCGCTTCACGCTCATGACTTCGAGCAACGGATGATCGAGCAGGCTTTCCAGCCGGCCCTGAATGAGCGTGTGCAAATTCCAAAATTGATAGACCTTGACCAGGTTCGCGTAATCATTGGCCAGCACAAAATCCGGGTCGTCCTCCAAAAACAAATCCGCCACATTGTTCAAATGCAGCAGCCGGTCCAACTCCGGCGAGCCCAGCCCATGCTCGCGACACAATTCATAGCACAGCAGCCCGGCGGACTTGTTCAAATCGTGGATGAGCCGCGCGTTTTTCGCCGGCGCTTCCGTGGCGTGATGGTCAATCACCACCCAGTCCGGCTTGTCCAGCCGCGCCTCAAAATTCAGGTCGGTCACCCACGCCGCGCGCTCGCGCGGTTCGCGTTGCTTCCAGTTATTGTAATGGTGCGCCTCCAGCCGTACCGTGACGCCAAAAAGTTTTTGCGCCAGGCGTTGCAACAACACTCCCGCCACCAGCCCATCCAAATCGCTTTCATGGGTCAGGATCACATCCGGTTTCGGCAAATTTTCCATTCGGGTAGAGCTTAAATGAATTGGCCGCAACTGGCCAGCCGGGATTTTTGGTTTGTTCGGTGTCCAGCCTTTAGGCTGCGGGGCGCGGGGACACGCTAAAGGTGCTTGCGCACGGCCAAGGACTCCGAACAAAAATCGAAGCGCCATTTGATTTGCTCTTTTTCGGCGCTCATTCTATAAAATCGCCGACACGGTCGTACAGCGGTATCCAGCGCGAATTTTATGAATAAAACTGTGGCTGCGGCATTTCTGGCGGGGGGAATCGTTCTCCTCTATTTCGGCTACCAATCCGCGCAATCAACCAGTTCCGCCTTCTCGCGCATCTTCACCGGTTCACCCACCAACAAGACCATCTGGATGATCATTGCCGGAATCATTGCCACCGTGGCCGGGCTGATCGGCCTGTCCCGCGGCAAATGAGTTCCGCCGAATTTCCTTAACGAACCGCCGCGGCTGGCGCACAATCCCGTCAACCGCAATTTATGAACCTTTTCGATCTCTCGGGTGAAGTAGCTGTTGTCATAGGCGCCACGGGTGCGTTGGGCGGGGCCATCGCGGAGGGCCTTGGCCAGGCAGGCGCAAAGATTGCGGTGCTCGGACGCAACGCCGAGCGCGGCGAGGCCTGCGTCCAGCGCATCCAATCGCACGGCGGCGAGGCGCGCTTTTTTTCCGCCGACGCCCTTTCGCGCGACAGCCTTCGCCACGCGCATCAAGAAATCCAAAAGGCTTTCGGCGCGCCCACCGTGCTGGTCAACGCCGCCGGCGGCAATGATCCCAAAACCACCGTCACCGTCGAACGTCCCTTCGAGCAAATCGCCGTTTCCGACTGGCAGGCCAATTTTGATTTGAACGTCATCGGCGGCGTGCTGTTGCCCTGCCAGGAATTCGGACCCGCGATGGTGAGCCGGGCAAAGGGCAGCATCATCAACCTCGGCAGTGTTTCCGCCGGAATTCCGCTTTCGCGCGTCGTGGCTTATTCTGCGGCCAAGGCCGCCGTCATGAGCCTCACGCAATTTCTCGCGCGCGAATGGGCCGCCAAAAATGTCCGCGTCAACGCCATCACTCCCGGCTTTTTCCCCGCCGAACAAAATCGCCGGTTGCTGTTCAACGAAGACGGCTCGCCCACCGCGCGCGCCGCGGCCATCCTGGGTCACACGCCGATGCAGCGCTTCGGCAAGGCGGAGGAACTCATCGGCGCCGCCATTTTCCTGGCCAGCCCCAAGGCGAGCAGTTTTGTTACTGGCACCGATGTCCGCGTGGACGGCGGTTATCTGGCCCAGACGATATAATTTAATTTTCGCGGCTGGAATTATGAGCAAAACTGTCGGACTTCTTTTGCCCGGGGAGCACACGCGCCCTCGCGTGTCGCGGGACGCGCCCCCGCGTCCCGCAAAAAGGGCGACACACGACCGACTGCTTTTTATTTGCAAACGTGCGTTTTGTTTCTTCGTGGCGAGGCGCCACGAAGAGCACGGTCTTTCCAGACGGGCAATGGCGCGTGCGCTCCCCGGGACAAATCAGCCACGATGGCGCGTGGATTTTTTCTGACAATCAATTTGGTTTTAGAGCATGCACGAAACCCTTTCACAATCGGCTCTAACTGGCGGCAGCGTCACGATCAAGCAAGTGAACGAAGTGCTGGCGCAGGCTTGTCCTGCGAAAAATTATCGCGGGAGAAAAGTCCTTCTTATCATTCCTGACGGCACGCGCACCGCGCCGGTGGGCATGATGTTTCAGGCTTTGCACGGACAAATCGCCAATGTCACTGGCGCTTTTGACGTGCTTGTCGCGCTCGGAACGCATCAACCGATGTCCGAGGCGGCGATTTGCGGGCGGCTGGAAATTTCCGAGGCGAAACGCCGCTCGAAGTATGCAGGAGTGAAATTCTACAATCATGCGTGGAACGATCCGTCGGCCCTGAAAGAAGTCGGGGTGATTCCCGCGGCGGACATCGCCAAACTTACCGACGGTCTTTTCTCCATGGACGTGGCCGTCGAAATCAACCGGCTCGTGTTTGATTACGATCAGGTGATTATCATCGGGCCGGTATTTCCACATGAAGTTGTCGGGTTTTCCGGCGGCAATAAATATTTATTTCCGGGTGTCGGCGGGCCGGAGATTCTGAATTTTTTTCACTGGCTCGGCGCGGTTGTGACCAACCCCATGATCATCGGCACCAAATGGACGCCCGTGCGCAAGGTTGTGGATCGCGCGGGCGCCATGGTGAAAGTGGACAAGCTTTGTTTCTGTATGGTGGTGGATTCTGAGAAAAGGCTCGCGGGACTGATGGCCGGCACGCCGGAAGGAGCTTGGGACGCCGCCAGCGAAATGTCCCGCACGCTTCACATCACGCATAAGGATCATCCCTTTCACACGGTGCTGTCCTGCGCGCCGAAGATGTATGACGAGATCTGGACCGCGGGCAAGTGCATGTACAAGCTCGAACCCGTGGTGGCGGATGGCGGCGAATTAATCATTTACGCGCCGCACATTTCGGAGGTTTGCGTGAGTCACGGAGCGGTCATCAATGAAATCGGCTACCATTGCCGCGATTATTTCCTCAAGCAATGGGACAAGTTCAAACATTATCCCTGGGGCGTGCTGGCGCACTCGACGCATGTGCGCGGCATTGGCACCTACGAGAACGGGGTGGAACGTTGCCGCGTGAAAGTGACCCTCGCCACGCAAATTCCGCGCGGGCAATGCGAAGCCATCAACCTCGGCTATCGCGATCCGAACACCATCAATGTGGAGGATTACGCGAACCGCGAGGACGAAGGTGTATTACTCGTCCGCAAAGCCGGTGAAATGCTTTATCAACTCAAGCATCCGCCCAAGTGGGCCGGCGGTTTGGCGTAACGCGGCATCCATGAGGAGCTGCTATTCGCCACGCGCAGCAAACCCCGCGCACCGTCAATCTTCCGCTTTCGAATCCCGTGACATCAAATCCCGCACGCCTTGCGCCACATTCTTGCCCTCATACAACATCCGGTAAACCTCATCAATCACCGGCGTGTTGGCGTTGTGCTTGCGCGCCAGTTGGTATGCCGACCGCGAGGTCGGATACCCTTCCACTGCCGACAGCATCCCGCCGAGCACGTCCGCCAATTTCTCGCCCTTGCCCAGCCGCTCGCCAAATCCGCGATTGCGGCTCAATTTGGAAAAGCACGTCACCGTCAAATCCCCCAGTCCGCTCAATCCGCTGAACGTCTCCGCCTGCGCGCCGCAAATCACCCCCAACCGCCGCACCTCCGCCATCGCGCGCGTGATGAGCGCCGCCTTGGAATTATCGCCAAAACCCAGCCCGTCGCAAACCCCCGCTGCGACCGCGATCACATTCTTCAACGCCCCGCCCAATTCCACTCCCAATAAGTCCGTGCTTGTGTAAACGCGAAACGCCGGACGATGAAATAACTCCTGCACCGCGACCGCCGTTTCCGCGCCCTGGCTCGCCGCGACAATTGCCGTGGGCTGGCCGCGCGCGACCTCCAGCGCGAACGTCGGGCCGGACAAAGCCGCGCTCCTCGCGCCCGGAACGGTCTGGGCCAGCACGCCGCACATCGTCAGTCCGCTTTCGTGCTCGATGCCCTTGGTTACGCTGACCACCACGCCCGTGAAGCCGGAGAAATTCTTCGTCACCTCGCGAAAGGCCCTGGAAGGCACCGCCGCAATCACCACCTCGCTGTCGGCAACGGCGCGTTGCAAATCCGGCTCGATGCGCCAATCGCGCGGCAGATCAATCCCCGGCAGATAACGCTCGTTGCGGCCCGTGCGTTGGATCTCCTCCAATCGCGCGGCATCGTGGCCCCAAATTGAAATCGCATGCCCGTTTTTGTGCAGCAGCTTTGCCAGCGCTGTGCCCCACGCCCCCGCGCCCAACACCGTCACCTTCATGACGTCACTCCGGTTGAGGGCGGGCCTTGCTTGCGACCCACCTTGTTTTCGGTTCCGTTCATCAAGCGCACAATATTGGCCTTGTGCTTATAGATGGCAAGCGCGCTCATCAAAGCGGTGATGGCCACCAAGTGAACCGGATATTTCACCAGCCGGGCCGCGATGGGCAGCGAGAGAGCGCCGCAAATCGAGGCCAGCGAAACATATCGCGTGAGCACGCAAACCAAAATCCACACCGCCAGACTGATAAGGAACGCCAGCGGCACCAGCGCTATTAAGACTCCGCCCGAGGTCGCGATGCCTTTGCCGCCTTTGAATTTCAGCCAGCACGGATAATTGTGACCCAGAATCACCGCGATCCCGGCGACAATTTTCAAATACTCCACATTAAGACTGCTTCCGCCTCCAGACGCGGCAAAAAATAATTGAATCACCAATCCGGGAACCACCGCCGCGGCCAGCCAGCCCTTGAACGCATCGGCGATCAAAACAATCGTGCCCGCCGTCTTGCCCAGAATGCGGAAGGCGTTGGTCGCGCCGATATTTCCGCTGCCCACTTGACGAATATCAACGCCCCTGGCCTTGCCCGCCAGGTATCCCGCCGGTATCGAGCCCAACAAGTAGGCCGTCAGCGCAATTATCAAGCATATCGCAATTTCCACAGCGCAACTTTAGGGACGTAATGTTCCAAGTTTAAAGTTAAAAGTTTAAAGCTGAAAATAGCCCGATGGGGATTTCGACAGAATGAACAGAATTTACTGAATGAAAAAATCATTGAATCTGAAATCAGAACTCGATTGTTTCGTAGCCGCCATCAGAAAAAATCCCATTCTGTCCATTCTGTAAATTCTGTCTCAACCCTCCGGCCAAACTTTGAAGTTTGAACTTGGTCCTCGCCGGGCTTATAAATTGTCAATGTCATCAATTCTCAAAGTGGCGGTCATTGGCACCGGTTCCCTCGGCAAGGAGCACGTCCGCATTTATTCCGAGTTGGCGCGGGCCAGTCGCGTGGAACTCGCCGGTGTTTATGATTCCGTTACCGAGACCGCGCAAAAAATCGCCGTCAAACACGGCGTGCGCGTTTTTTCCTCCGTGGCCGAAGCCGCCGCGGCCAGCGACGCCCTCAGCCTCGTCACGCCGACCATCACCCATTTCGAGCTTGCCCGGCTCCTCCTGCAGCAAGGAAAACATCTGCTGGTCGAAAAGCCGATGACCGACAACGCCGCCCAGGCCGCCGAACTGGTTCTGCTGGCCCAGCAAAAGCGCTGCGTGTTGCAAGTTGGCCACGTCGAACGCTTCAATCCCGTTTTCAATTATCTCGAAACTGTGGTCACCGATCCTCGTTTCATTGAGGTGCACCGGCTCTCTCCGTTCCCCGCCCGCAGCACCGACATCGGCGTCGTCCTCGATTTGATGATCCACGACCTCGATGTCGTGCTCGCGTTCGTGAAGTCGCCCGTCACCAGCGTGGATGCGGTTGGGATTTCCGTTCTCAGCAAATCCGAGGATTTTGCCAATGCCCGGCTGCGTTTCGCCAACGGTTGCGTCGCGAATCTCACCGCCAGCCGCGTCAGTCTCGAGCGGATGCGCAAAATTCGCGTGTTCAGCGGCGGCGCGAACCCCAGTTACGTCTCGCTCGATTATCGCGCGCAGGAAGGCTATCTCTGCCGCATCGCCCGCAACGGCGAGGAGGAATCATCGCTGCTCAAGAAACTGCTTTCGGCGAAAGATGCGACCATCGTGAGCGAATTCGGCGGCAAACGCATCGTGCGCGAGCCGGTGCCCATCGAAAAAGTAGAGCCGTTGAAAGTCGAACTGCAAAGTTTCGTGGATTGCGTCCGCTCCCGACAAACGCCTGTGGTCAGCGGCGAATCCGCCAAACTCTCCCTGGACCTCGCCTTCGAAATCACGCGGCAGATTCAAGAAGCGAATCTGACGCTGCCAAAATAATGTGAATCGCGATCTCTACATTTACGTTGATATAGACGACACCATTGTTTGAACTTCGGGAACAAAACGAATTCCGATTCCGCTGGTTATTCAACACATGAAGAAATTAAAGCAGCAAGGCGCTGTCATGTACTGCTGGAGTTCCGGCGGAGCAGAGTATGCAAGGAAATCGGCTGAAGAATTCGGAATCGTTGACTGTTTTGAGGCATTCTTGCCGAAACCGGATATTTTGCTGGACGATTGCTCCATTTCAAACTGGCCACGCCTCATTCGAGTTCACCCATCTTCCTGTTCGGCCAAGACACTCGACGACTATCGGCAAGAATTAAACGCCTCCTGACTCACATCATTTAATCGTTAGCATTCGCTCGCAGCTAACAAAATACTGATCACCGCTTGAATGCGGGCTTTACGAAACCGGCGGCAGAGTGTAACAGTTGATTATGAAAAACATACGCTATCTATTTTGGCAGGACGGCGAGGCATGGCTTGGATATTTGGAGGAATTTCCAGATTACATGACCCAGGGAGAATCGCTTGCGGATTTGGAGGAGCATTTGCGCGATCTTTATAAGGATTTGGCTGGTGGTTTGATTCCATGCGCGCGCAAGGTCGCTGAACTACAAGTCTCGTGAAGCGTGTCGAACTGATTCAGCAACTCTCGCGCACGGGGTGCGTGCTGATCAGGCACGGCGGCAAACACGACTGGTATCAGAATCCACAGACCAAAATGTGCCAGCCCGTCCCGCGCCATCGCGAAATCAAAGAATATCTGGCGCGTTCAATTGTCAAGAAATTGGCTGACGCTTCATAGAGGCCGTTTTCGGAAATTGAATTCATCATGGGTTTCCTCATCATTCTCCCGTTCACCGCTTTGGCGGGCTGGTCCATTTTTTCGATTTTTCGCTGGCTACGGCGGGGCGTTTTTGACGCAAAATGGTGGCGAGCGTTTACATTTCTCGGTTTGGCTGGTTTCGCGCTGGGTATCTGGGCCACATTTTTTCTGGAATATAAAGTGGCCAACGCTCACCTCGAGGGCTTTCCCATTCCAATCGGCATTGCCAATCGTGAGAAGCCGGGCGAACCATGGATCAAATCAGCCATGCCGGTTTCCATTCGCTTCGGTGGTGCCGCGACTGATTTGTTAAGCGGCGTCGCCCTTTGCCTCGCGCCGATTGCCGTGGCTGCCTTCTTCAAGGAGCATCGCGGCAAGGACCCGCAATTGAATCCGCGCCCGCATAATCCGCCATGACTCCCAAGCGCTTCATGCTGATTGCGGGCGAAGCCAGCGGGGACATGCTCGCCGCCGAGCTGGTCCGCGAGTTGCGCGCGGGAATTGACCGGCGCCGCACTTACACCCACGACTTGCAACCGCTCCAAGCCGATCTCGCGCCGCGATTTTTTGGGGCAGGGGGCCCGTGCATGGCCGCGGCGGGAGTGGAATTGGCTTTCGACATGACGCAGCATTCCGTCATCGGCCTTTCGGACGTGTTGAAAAATTATTTTAAATTCAAGCGGCTGTTTGACCAGCTTTTCAAAATAGCCACCGAGCGCGAACCGCACGTGATCATCTGCGTTGATTTCTCGGGATTCAACCGGCGTTTCGCCGCCGCGATCAAGCAGCACGTTCGCGCGCGGCGCGGGACTTTCAACAATTGGGAGCCGAAAATCGTCCAATATATCTCGCCGCAAGTCTGGGCTTCCCGCGAAGAACGCGCCTATCAAATCGCGCGGGATTTCGATTTGCTGTTGAGCATTTTCCCCTTTGAGAAGCAATGGTATGCGGCCCGCGTGCCCAGGTTGCGCGTGGAATTTGTCGGCCATCCGATGGTTGACCGGCATGCGAGTGCGGAGCGCGGAGTGCGGAGTGAGGAATTGAGCGCCCTCGAGAATCCATTGGTGCTCCTGCTGCCGGGCAGTCGGAAAAGAGAGTTGGAGCGGCATTTCCCTCTCATGGTCGAGGCTTTCGCCAAAATCTCCCGCACCCTGCCTGCCGCCCGTGCCGTTGCCGTTCTTCCAAACGAGCGACTCGCCACGATAGCCCGGACTATTCTCCAATCCGCAATCCGCAATCCGCAATCCGCAATCCAGATTCAAATCGGCGGCCTTTTTGAAGCGCTCGCCCAGGCCGCGGTCGCCATTTCCAAGACCGGCACCATCACCATGGAATGCGCTTTTTTTGGAGTTCCCGCGGTGACGCTCTATAAAGTCGCCCGGTGGGAATACGAAATCGGCAAGCGTATGATCAAAGTCAAGACCCTCACCATGCCCAACCTGCTGGCTAAAGAACAAGTCTTCCCCGAATTCATCCAACACGCCGCCACGCCGGAAAATATTTCCCGCGCCGCGCTTGAATTGCTCTGCGATCAGCCGCGCCGCGAGCAAGTTCGTGCCCGGTTGGACACCATCGTCGCCTCGCTCGGCGGACCCGGCGCCAGCCGGCGCGCTGCGGAAGCCATTTTGAAAATCGTTCCATGACCCGCGTCGGGAGTGACTCGACTTGCGAAAAAAGTGAAGAAACGAATCCTGGGTTTCGTCATTACTAGGGTTCGCGATTGAAAAATTTTTGGGCTGGCCAGTCGCAATCTTTTACATTCAGGCATTTGAACAAGCATCAGACATCGCGGTTTTTCCAGTTTCGCCTGGCGATTGGGCTGGCCGGTTGTCTCGCGGCGATGACTAAAATCGCGTTCGCGGCGGACGATCCTAATGGCATTGAGTATTTCGAGAAGAACATCCGCCCTATCCTCACGGACAATTGTTACCAATGCCACAGCCTGCAGAGCGCCAAGGTGAAGGGCGGTTTGCTCCTGGATACGCGCGAGGGTCTGCTCAAGGGCGGCGACACCGGGCCAGCCATCAAGCCTGGTGACGTTGAGCATAGTCTGCTGATCAAGGCCGTCCGCTATTCTGACGCGGATTTGCAGATGCCGCCAAAGAACAAGAAACTTTCGCTGGAAAAAATCGCCGCGCTGGAAGCTTGGGTTAAAATGGGGGCGCCTGACCCGCGCGTGTCTCCATCCGGAATTGCCAGCGCCACCAGCATCCGCGAAAAGGCCCGCACCCATTGGGCCTTTCAACCGGTAAAGGAACCCGCCGTTCCCACCGTAAGAAACCAGCATTCCGCTCTCACACCCGTGGATAATTTTATCCTGGCCCGATTGGGTGCGGCTCATCTCAAGCCTTCGCCACCGGCGGACAAGCGCACGCTCATCCGCCGCGCCACCTTCGATCTCATCGGTTTGCCTCCGACTCCGGAAGAAGTCGCAGCGTTCTTGGCGGACAAATCGCCCGACGCCTTTGCCAAAGTTGTGGATCGCTTGCTGGCCTCACCGCGCTACGGCGAGCGCTGGGGCCGGCATTGGCTGGACGTCGCGCGTTACGCCGACACCAAGGGTTACGTTTTCGAGGAGGACCGGCATTATCCTTACGCCTACACTTATCGGGATTATGTCATCCGCGCATTCAACGAAGACCTGCCCTACGACCAATTCATCAAACAGCAACTCGCCGCTGATTTGCTGCCGGACAACGGCGACAAACGCGCTCTGGCCGCGCTGGGCTATCTGACGCTGGGCCGCCGCTTCGTAAACAACATCAATGACATCATTGACGATCGGATTGACGTGGTTTGCCGCGGCACGATGGGCCTGACCGTCACCTGCGCCCGCTGTCACGACCACAAGTTCGATCCGATTCCCACGCGGGATTATTATTCGCTATACGGAGTGTTTGCCAGTTCGATGGAACCGGAAACGGAACCCTTGCTTGGCATCGAGCCACCGGCTAAAGACCACGAGGCTTATCTTGCCGAACGCAAAAAGCGCGAGGACGAACTGGCGCATTTCCGCAGCGAAAAGGAAACCGCCATGTCGGCGCAAATCCGAAGTCAGTCCGGGGATTATCTCTTCGCGGCTTATGAGGCCCGGCAGTTGACCGACAAAGCGCAAGTGGATGGCGTGGCCCTCAAAGCCAAACTCGACCCCGAAATATTGCACCGCTGGATAAAAGCGTTGGACGGATGGCGCAAGAACACCAATGCCATCTTTGCGCCCTGGTTCGCTTTTGCATCGGTGCCGGAGGGGGAATTTTCGAAACAATCCTCGGAACTGGCGGCGAAATTCGCCACGAATCAGGACGCCGCCGCTCCCATCAATCCGGTGATAGCTAGAGCATTTACGAATGGCCCGCCCGCTACGATGAAAGATGTCGCGGAATGTTATGGAAAAATCTTTGCTGAGGTTGACAAACAATGGCAGGAAGCTTTGACCGCGACAAATTCCCCAGCCATTAGCGCCCTGCCGGACCCCGCCCGCGAAGCTGTCCGCCAGATCCTTTATGCCGCCGACGCTCCCGCGAATGTGCCCGTCACGGAATTTGACCGGTTATATGATGTCCCCACGATCCAGAAAGTGCGCGAACTTCAACGACATATCAAGGAACTTGACGCGACCCATCCCGGCGCCCCGCCGCGCGCCATGGCCCTGGTGGACCGGCCTGACCCGCAAAACACACAAATTTTCCTGCGCGGCAATAGCGATAATCGCGGTGCCGAGGCCCCGCGCGAATTTCTGGAAATCCTGAGCGGCCCGAATCGCAAACCGTTTCAAAAAGGGAGCGGCCGGCTTGAACTCGCCGAGGCCATCGTCAGTTCCGACAATCCATTGACTGCGCGCGTCCTCGTCAACCGCGTCTGGCTGCATCATTTCGGCAGCCCGCTCGTGGCGACGCCCAGCGATTTTGGCCTGCGCTCGGATCCGCCCACCCATCCGGAATTGCTGGATTATCTTGCCGCGCGTTTCATGGCCGAGGGCTGGTCCATAAAAAAACTTCACCGCCTCATCATGCTTTCCGCCACCTATCAGGAAAGCAGCGACAACAATCCCGAATGCGCGCGGGTTGATCCCGGCAACCAACTGTTTTGGCGGATGAACCGGCAGCGACTTGAATTTGAAGCGCTACGCGACACCCTGCTTGCGGTTTCCGGCAAACTGGACCTGACTGCGGGCGGCCACGCCGTGGATATTATTGAAGCCACTTCCACGCGCCGCACGGTTTATGGTTACGTGGACCGGCAGAACCTCCCGGATTTATTCCGCGCTTTCGATTTTGCGAGTCCGGACACCACGAGTCCCCGTCGTTTTTACACCACAGTGCCGCAACAGGCGCTGTTTCTGATGAACAGTCCTTTCGTCATCGAGCAGGCGCAAAGCCTGGTGGCGCGACCGGATTTCAAAGCGGCGACGGCTGAAAAACAGCGTCTGCATTTGCTCTATCAACTGGCCTTCCAACGCGAGCCGACCGCCGAGGAAATTCAACTCGCGCACCAGTTTACGACCGCAGCAATAAGCCAACCTCCGCACCCAGCCTCCACAAATACAACTTCCGCAGCGACTCCCGGAACCCGCCAAACTCTTGATGCCTGGCAAAAATACGCGCAAGTCCTCCTGCTCGCCAACGAGCTTGTGTTCGTGGATTGAAGCTACATAAATCGAGTGAATTATTTATGACTAGCCTCTTCCTCGGGCTTGCATGAGCGGACGGTTTGAACTATCTCTTTGCCAGCTTGAAAAAAACGGACCGTCCAGAAATCCCGCGCAAAACGATTTATCGTCTTTCCATTTATCTCCGCTGCCTCGCGCGGCTCAAGGACAATGCCGTAAGCACCGTTTCCAGTGAAACGCTCGCCAAGGTAGCCGGTGTCAAATCCACCCAACTGCGCAAGGACCTCACCTATTTCGGCCAGTTCGGCACGCGCGGCCTCGGCTACGATGTCGAGCAATTGTCCCAGATGATTGCGGACGAACTCGGCACCAAGAGTCTGCAACCCGTCGTGCTCGTCGGTGTGGGGAACCTGGGACTGGCCCTCCTTTCGTATCGCGGATTCGAGAAGGAAGGCTTTGAGATCGTCGCCGCGTTTGACATAGACCCCACGCGCAAGCGCGACAAAAAAATCTCGCTCGAAATCCAGGGCATGGACGAACTGGCCGCCGTCATCCGCGGGCGAAATGTCCGCATGGCCATTTTGACTGTCGCCGCCGCCGCCGCCCAGGAAGTGACCAACACGCTCGTCGGATGCGGTGTCACGGGCATCCTGAATTTTGCGCCCATCGTGCTGCACGTCCCCGAGGAGGTCATGGTCAACAACGTGAACCTGGCCATCGAACTCGAAAACCTCAGTTACTTCATCCAGGATTGATGCCGGAGTTTAAATCATGAAAACGCTGAAATCTCCTCGTGCAACGGCATTGATGACTACCATCAGGTGCGGTTTGATTCTGACCGTCGCGCTCGCGGGCGTTAACGGTTATTCAGCCGATACCAACTCTCCCGAACAAATCGCCGCCTGCCTCGCCGCCAAAGCCCTGACAAATTCGAGCGCGATGGAAATCATTACTGATTTGACCACGGAAATCGGTCCGCGTCTCGACGGTTCCGAGGCGGAAAAACGCGCGGCGGACTGGGCGAAGAAACGACTCGAACAAATCGGTTTTGACAAAGTCTGGATCGAGACTTTTCCGTTGGAGCATGGCTGGGTGCGCGGCATTGAGAAGGCCGAGGTCATCGGCCCCTCGCCGCAACCATTGATTCTAACCGCACTCGGCGGCAGCGTCCCCACGCCCGATGACGGCATCGAGGCGGAGATCGCTTTGTTCAAAACTTATGACGAATTGCTGGCCATGCCCGCCGGGTCGCTGAAGGGAAAAATTGCGGTCGTGACCCAGCGAATGGTGCGCGCTCAGGACGGCGCCGGTTATCATTTCGCCGGGAAGATTCGCGCGGCTGGTCCAAGCGAAGCCGCGCGGCGCGGCGCGGTCGCTTATCTCTTGCGTTCGCTGGGCACGGATGGCCGCCGCGTTCCTCATACCGGCGGAACGCATTATGCGGAGGACGCCCCGCGAATTCCCGCCGCCGCTTTGTCCGCCTCGGACGCGGAGCAACTCGAACGGCTCTTTGACAAATGCGCGCCAGTGAAAGTGAAACTCGTGCTGACGCCGCGCGTGCTTGGCCCCGTGACCAGCCAGAATGTCATCGGTGAAATCAAAGGCTGCGAGAAACCGGATGAAATCGTCCTGCTCGGCGCGCATCTGGACTCATGGGATTTGGGCACGGGTGCGATTGACGATGGTGCCGGCGTCGCCATTGTCACTGCCGCGTCGAAACTTATTCACGATCTCCCGCAAAGGCCCAAGCGCACCATCCGCGTGGTGCTTTACGGTTCGGAAGAAACCGGCTTGCATGGCGGCATTGCCTACGCGAAGGCGCATCAAGCCGAATTGGAACATTTGGTCATCGTCGCGGAACCGGATCTCGGGCAAGGCCCGATTTATAAAATGGACACAGGCGTGGCCAATCCTGACGAACCGAGTCTCAAACGCATACTCACGGCTTTGACGCCGCTGGGCGTTTTATCCGGCAATAACGAATCGCATGGCAGTTCGGATGTGGGACCGCTCTCCGAGGCCCATGTGCCGGTGGTCGAGTTTGACATGGACGCGACGGATTATTTTGATTTGCACCACACTCCTGAAGACACCCTCGATAAAATCCAACCCTCCCGCATCAACCAGAGCACCGCCGTTTACGCGGTCTTCGCCTATCTCGCCGCAGAACTGGATGGCGACTATCGCGCGCCCGCTCCCAAGTCCGTCAAGTGATTATCTCGGCAGGAAAGACGCCAAAATTTCGGGCCGGGCAAACTCACCGCAAGTTGTCACCAATATTTAACTCGCTAAATACTCCGGCGAGGGTATGAGTGATGAACGGGCGCGAAACCATCAGCCCGAATGTCCGCAGCGGAAGCCAATTCATGGACTCAGTACTGACCATCAACGGCGGTTCGTCGAGCATCAAGTTCGCGCTTTACCAAGTCGCTGAACCGCTCCAGCGCGGGCTTTCGGGCAAGATTGACCGCATTGGCTTGAGCGGGACGAATCTGACTTTCAATGATCCAACCACTCATAAACCGGTCACTGACAAACTCGACGTTTCCGATCACAAATCCGCCGCGAACTCCTTGATTGACTGGCTGGAAAAACGGACTGGTTTTGCAACCATTCGCGCCGTCGGTCATCGCGTCGTCCACGGGATGCAGCACACGGCGCCGGAATTAGTCACGCAGGAATTGCTGGACGAACTGCATCGCATCCGCCCTTACGATCCCGAACATCTGCCCCGCGAAATCGAACTCATCGAGACTTTCCGCCAGCGCCATCCGAAACTGCCGCAAGTGGCATGCTTCGACACTGCGTTTCACCGCGAGATGCCGCGTGTCGCAAAATTATTGCCGCTACCGCGCAGATACGATGCGAAGGGGATTCAACGCTACGGTTTTCATGGGTTGTCTTACGCCTTCTTGATGGAGGAACTCGCTCGCCTGGGCGATCCGGCGGCCGCGAAAGGCCGCGTGATCCTGGCGCACCTGGGAAACGGCGCCAGCATGGCCGCTTTGCGCGACGGCAAAAGCATTGACACCAGCATGGGCTTCACGCCGACGGCGGGTCTGGTGATGAGTACGCGCACCGGCGATCTGGACCCTGGCCTCGCTCCGTTTCTATTGCGGACCGAGCAAATGACCACGCAGAAATTTTACGAGATGGTCAACCACCAATCCGGGCTGCTCGGCGTTTCGGAGATCAGTTCCGACATGCGGGATTTAACCGCGCAGGAAGCCACGGATGTTCGCGCGGCGGAAGCGGTTGCGTTGTTTTGTTATCAGGCCAAAAAATGGATCGGCTCGTTCGCCGCCGCGCTGGGCGGATTGGACACGCTGGTCTTCGCCGGCGGCATTGGCGAAAATGCGTCGGTTGTCCGCGAGCGAATTTGTGAAGGACTGGATTTTCTCGGAATTAAATTGAATGAAACCCGGAACTCGGCAAACGCCGCCATAATTTCCGAAGATGGCGCCCGCGTTACCGTGCGGGTCATTCGCACGGATGAAGAATTGATGATTGCGCGCTCGGTTTGCCGTCTGCTCGGCACTGGCGCGACGAACAAACGGAATTGAACCATGAAAACCACACTGACACCGGAATTGCTTCAACAAATGGACGCCTACTGGCGCGCCGCCAACTATCTGTCGGTCGGCCAGATCTATCTTTACGACAATCCGCTGCTCAAGCGGCGGCTGGCCCTCGCAGACGTGAAACACAGAACTTCATTTATGCCCACTTGAACCGAGCCATCAAGAAATACGACCTCAACATG
>Ga0182013_10000902_pt1 | contig 41221 bp, 31 predicted proteins | sample 612S2MmetaG_FD_120487 | JGI IMG/M metagenome (GOLD analysis project Ga0182013, IMG submission 120487) | Permafrost microbial communities from Stordalen Mire, Sweden - 612S2M metaG | ecosystem: Environmental > Terrestrial > Soil > Wetlands > Permafrost | place: Sweden: Stordalen | collected... | reverse complement strand
TGCACGCCGCGCTGGCCGAGAACGAGCACCGGCACCCGCTGTCCGTCGCGCCGGAGCGCCGGCCGGGTACGCGTCGGCGCCTGAGGGCCGACCTCGAGCGCTACCTGGAGCACGCCGCGCTCGCAGACAGCCCACTGGAGCCGCGCCATCTCGAGCTCGGCTTCGGATCGGCGCCGGGAGGCGGGGAGGGGCAGGAGCCGCAGGCGGGAGCCGTCGACCTCGGCGGGGGCGTGCTGATGCGCGGGCGGATCGACCGCGTCGACGAGGACGGGGCGGGCCATGCCGTCGTCTACGACTACAAGAGCTCCTCCGCGCCGGCGCCCGCCAGATGGCTCGGCGAGGGCAACCTCCAGGTCGCGCTCTACATGCACGCGGTCGAACAGATACTCGGCGTCGAGGCAGCCGGCGGCTTCTACCAGCCGCTGTCGGGCCAGGATCTGCGTGCTCGCGGAGTGCTCGACCGCGACAGCGGGATCGAGCTCGACTGCGTCAGGGGAGACTCGCGCGATCACGAGCGGGTGCGCGAACTGATGGAGGGGGCACTGCAGGCTGCGCGGCGGGCGGCCGCCGAGGCGGGCAGAGGAGATCTGGCCCCGCGGCCCGCCACGTGCGCATACAACGGGGGCTGCATGTACCCGACGATCTGCCGGTGCGAGCCATGAGCGGAACCCTCGGAGCGGGTGTCGCCGCCGACTCCTCCGCGCGTGCGCTCACCGAGGAGCAGGAGCGCGCAGCCGAGCGGCGCGCGGAGCCGCTGCTGCTATCGGCGGCCGCGGGCAGCGGCAAGACGCTCGTGCTCGTCGAGCGGTTCGTCCGCGCGGTGCGCCGCGACGGCATCCAGCCGGGGCGGATACTCGCGATCACATTCACCGAGCGCGCAGCTGGCGAGCTGCGCGAGCGGGTCCGCGCGCGCCTGCTCGAGCTCGGCGAACGGGAGGCGGCACGGGATACCGAGGCGGCGTTCGTCGGTACCTTCCACTCCTTCTGTGCACGTGTCCTGCGGGCGCATGCCCCCGCCGCGGGCCTTGACCCCGAGTTCGAGATCCTCGACGAGGGCCTCTCCGGGCGCCTGCGGGACCGTGCGATGCGCATCGCGCTCACCGACCTGCTCCGTGGAGAACGCCGGGAGGCCGTCGACGTCGTCGCCGCCTACCGGGTTGATCGCGTCGCCGCGATGATCAGCTCCGTACATGCCCAGCTGCGAAGCCGCGGGCAGCGCGAGCCGCGCCTGCCCGCGCTGCTCCCGCGCGAGGGCGGCGAGCTCGAGGAGCAGGCGCTGGCGGCGTGCCGCGAGCTGGACCTGCTGCTCGCCGCCTTCGGGCGAGCCTACGAGCGGCTCAAGCGCGAGCGCGGGGCGGTCGACTTCGACGACCTCGAGCTCATCGCCGGAGAGCTCCTGGCCGGCGATGAGGCCGTGCGCTCCTCGTGGTCCGGGCGCTTTGAGCTGCTGATGGTCGACGAGTTCCAGGACACGAACCCGCGTCAGCTCGAGATCCTCCGCGCCCTCGACAGGGGCAACCTGTTCACCGTCGGCGACGAGCTGCAGTCCATCTATGGCTTCCGCCACGCCGACGTGAGCCTGTTCCGGGACCGCCGCAGCGAGCTCGAGGACGTCGGCGCAAGCCTCGCGCTGACACACAACTTCCGCAGCGACCCCGCGGTGCTCGACATCGTCAACGCCCTCTTCGCGGATCGCTTCGACGGGTTCACGCCGCTCGTCCCCGCCCGCGCGGGCGGGGAGCATCACCCGCACAGGGTCGAGCTGCTCATCAGCGACCGCGACGGCTGGGATGAGCGCCCCGAGCTCGCACGGGAGCTCTCCAACGGCATGCCCACGGCGGCGACCTGGCGGCTCGCGGAGGCACACGCCCTGGCTGCGCGCGTCGCGGAGATGGTGCAGCTCGAAGGCGTTCGGGCCGCAGACATCGTGGTGCTGCTGCGCGCGGGAGGGGACATGCGCGTCTACGAGCGCGCCCTGGCCCTGCGAGGAGTGCGCACCCTCGCGGCGACAGGTGCCTTCTGGGAGCACCAGCAGGTCGCAGACATGCTGGCCTACCTGCGGGCGCTCGCCAACCCGCTCGACGAGCTCTCCCTGTACGGCGTGCTCGCCTCACCGCTCGTCGGCCTGTCCAGCGACGCGCTCGCCGTGCTCGCCGCGACGGCCCGCGAGCAGGGGCGCGGGCTCTGGCACGCAGCGTGCAGCGGCGCCGCCCCGCTCTCAGAGGCCGGTGCGGCGGCGCTCGGGGCATTCTGCCGGAGCCTCGGCTCCGAGCGTGACGGCGCGCCGATGCGCCCGCTCTCAGATCTGATCGAGCGGGCGGTGCAGGCAGCGTCCTACCGGGCGCACATCCTGGCGCTGGAGGGCGGCGAGCGGCGGCTGGCGAACATCCACAAGCTTCTGCGTCTCGCAAGGCGCTTCGAATCCGCTGAGGGCCGCGATCTCAGAGGGTTCCTTGACCATGTGGACCATCTGTCGAACTCCGCCGGAGCGAGGGAGGCCGAAGCTCCCGTGGACGGCGCGGACCCCGACGCCGTGCGCCTCATGAGCATCCACGCGGCGAAGGGCCTTGAGTTTCCCGTGGTCTGCCTCGCCGATCTCGGCCGCGCGCCGAACAACAGCACCCCCGACCTGCTCATCGACGGTGACCGGGTCGGCCTGCGCCTGGCGCTCCTGGACGGCGAGCGAGCAAGGCCCGCGCTCGATTTCGAGCAGCTCGCGGACGAGCGGTCCGCGAGGGAAGCCGAGGAGGAGGACCGCATCCTGTACGTCGCGATGACGCGCGCCCGAGAGCGGCTGCTGCTCAGCGGCGCCGCCGACTTCGGGCGGTGGGCTGACGCGAGCGCCTCCGCCGGGCCGATGTCCTGGCTCGGCCCGGCGCTCGTGCCGGACCTTCCCGTGCGCATGCAGACCGAACCGCGCCGGCGCTACGAGCTCCGGGTCCCCGGCGGCGCGCCGCTGCTGTGCGCTGTCGGCACGCCGGCCGGCGCGGCCCCCGCTGCGCAGGAGCACCCCGCGGACGCTGCGCCGACCGCTGCGCGCCGGCGCGCCGAACCCGAGCATGACGCTGGGCGGCCGCCGGCTGCCACGGCCCGCGGGTCGCTCAGCTACACGGCGCTCAGCGAGCTCGAGCGCTGCGGATACCGCTATTACCTGCAACGGGTGCTCGGGCTGCCCGAGCGCGCCCCCCGCGGTCACGGCGCACAGCACGGGCTGTCCGCCCGCGACCGCGGCACGCTCGTCCACCGGCTTCTGGAGACCGCGGACTTCGGGCAGCCTCGGCCCCCGGACGAGCATGCCGTCGCGCGCGCCGCCGGCGAGCTCTGGATGCGCCCCTCGGGCAGCGAGCGCCGGGAGATCGCAGGGCTGCTCTCCGGAGCACTGCGCTCGCCGATGGCGCGGAGGCTGGCCGGCGCGCAGGAGGTTCGCCGCGAGTACCCGTTCGCGTTCTCGCCGGGGGCGCAGGAGCCGCTCATCACCGGAGTCCTGGATTTCCTCGCGACGGCCGGCCCCGGCCGCATGCTCGTCGTGGACTACAAGAGCGACAGGGTGGACGAGCAAGCGGACCTGGAGGAGATCGTGGAGCGCGACTACGCGATCCAGCGTCAGCTCTATGCGCTCGCGGTGCTTCGCACGGGAGCCCGCGAGGTGCAGGTCGCACACTGGTTCCTCGCGCGGCCCGCAGAGCACGCCGAGGTGCGATACACGCAGGCCGACGTGGCGATGCTCGAGAGCGCGCTCGCTCAGCGGCTCAGCCGCGCGGAAACCGGCGGCTACCCGGTGAGCCCGCGTCCATATCGAGGCCTGTGCCTCACCTGCCCCGGGCGCGGCGGCATGTGCTCGTGGGGCGACGAGCAGACCCTGCGGGATACCCCTGAGGGGTAGGTTCTGCGCGTTCCGGCGCCGACGGAGCCCTGATGGAGCGCCCGAAGACGGGCTGGCGCCCGCTCCCGCGAGCGGCCCGGGCGCCGGGAGAGGTTGCGAGCGGGCGGATTATGCCTCCATTTCGCTGATACGCTTTCCGCTCCGTCTCAGGTGCCCGCCTGCTCGCGCCACGGTGGACATGCCCACAGAGGGAGGGCATGCCGGCCATCCGCGGGATGCACCGCCCCAAGGGAGCACTTCCATGACTACGCACAACACGCAGCCGCCAAAGGCCGTCGGCCTCTACGACCCTCGCTTCGAGCACGACGCATGCGGCGTCGGCATGGTCGCCCGTCTGGACAACGTCCCGACACACGAGGTCATCGCGCGCGCGATCACGGCGCTCGAGAACCTCGAGCACCGCGGCGCGTCGGGCGCCGACCCGCGCACGGGCGATGGCGCGGGGATCCTGATGCAGATCCCCGACGAGCTCTTCCGCGACGTCGTCGAGTTCGAGCTTCCACCGGCCGGGCAGTACGGCGTGCTGATGTGCTTCCTGCCGACCGACGCGGACGCGCGCGGACGCCTGACGGTGCTGCTGGAGCAGGCGGTGCTCGCCGAGGGCCAGAGGATCCTCGGCTGGCGTGAGGTCCCGGTGGCCCCCGAGCACACCGGTGAGGTGGCGGGCGCGTGCCGGCCGGAGATCCGCCAGCTGTTCGTGGGAGCCGGGCCGGCCGAGAGCTCCGACCAGGACGCGTTCGAGCGCAAGCTGTACGTGATCCGCAGGACCTGCGACCTGACGGCGCAGGAGCCCGGACTGTACGTCACCTCGAGCTCCTCACGGACGATCAACTACAAGGGAATGCTCATCAGCTTCCAGCTCGCGGCGTTCTACACCGACCTCCGCGACGAGCGGGCCAAGAGCGCGCTGGCACTGGTGCACTCACGGTTCTCGACCAACACGTTCCCGAGCTGGGAGCTCGCCCACCCATACAGGGTGATCTGCCACAACGGCGAGATCAACACCGTGATGGGGAACGTCAACTGGATGCGGGCACGCGAGAGCGAGCTCAGCAGCGAGCTGTTCGGGGACGACCTGAAGAAGATCCTGCCGGTGGTCAGCCCGGGGAACTCGGACTCCGCGACGTTCGACAACGTCCTCGAGCTGCTGATGCTCGCGGGGCGCACGCTGCCGCACGCCGCGATGATGATGATCCCCGAGGCCTACCGCGACCGCGATGACCTGCCCGAGTACCTGAAGGGCTTCTACGCGTTCCACTCGTGTCTGATGGAGCCGTGGGATGGCCCGGCGTCGGTCGCTTTCACCGACGGGCGCGTCGTGGGCGCGACGCTCGACCGCAACGGCCTGCGTCCGGGACGCTGGGTCGAGACGACGGACGGCCACGTCGTCCTCGGCTCCGAGTCCGGCCTTCTGGACGTGCCGCCCGAGCAGGTCAAGAGGCTCGGCAGGCTGCAGCCGGGCAAGCTGTTCCTCGTCGACCTGCAGCGAGGGCGGATCGTCGAGGACGAGGAGGTCAAGCGCGAGGTGGCTGGACGCCAGCCATACGGCGAGTGGTATGCGCGCAACGCCGTGCCGTTCTCGGACCTGCCGCCGTCCAGCGAAGTCACGCTCTCCGACCAGCCGATGAGACTGCGCCAGAGGGTGTTCGGCTACTCCCAGGAGGACCTGCGCGTGCTGCTCACGCCGATGGCGGTGGACGCGGCCGAGCCGATCGGCTCGATGGGCAACGACCTGTCCCTCGCCGTGCTCTCCGACCAGGCTCCCCCGCTGTTCTCCTACTTCAAGCAGCTGTTCGCGCAGGTCACGAATCCTCCGATCGACCCGATCCGCGAGGAGATCGTGATGAGTCTGGCCACGACGCTCGGCAACGAGCGCAACCTGTTCGACGAGACACCCGAGCATGCTCACAAGCTCCTGCTGAACCAGCCGATCCTCCTGAACAGGGAGCTCGAGACGCTCCGACACGTCGACCATGACGTCTACAAAGCACGCACGATCGACATCACGTGGCAGATCGCCAAGGGCCCGGAGGGGATGCAGGAGGCGATCGACCGGATCTGCAGCCAGGCACGCGACGCGATCGCCGAGGGCGTCAACATCATCATCCTCTCCGACCGGCTCGTCAGCCCGAGGCGCGTGCCGATGCCGTCGCTGCTCGCCGTCGCGGCCGTCCACCACCATCTGGTGCTGCAGGGAACCCGCCTGCGGGCCGGGATCATCGTGGAGTCCGGCGAGCCGAGGGAGGTGCACCACTTCGCGACCCTCATCGGTTTCGGTGCGAGCGCAATCAACCCGTACCTGATGCTCGAGACGCTCGACGAGCTCGTCGTCGAAGGGCGCATCGCGCGCACGGGCGCGGACGGGGAGGTCACACGGATCGGTGCCGAGGACGCCGCCCAGAACGTCGTCAAAGCGCTCGACAAAGGCCTGCTGAAGACGATCTCCAAGATGGGGATATCGACCATCCAGTCCTACAGGGGCGCTCAGATATTCGAGGCCGTCGGACTCGAGCGAGAGCTGATCGACACCCATTTCACCTACACCGCCTCGCGCATCGGCGGCGTGGGTCTGGACGTGCTTGCGACCGAGGCCCTGCAGCGGCACGCCCGCGCATATCCCGTTCCTCACGACGACCTGCTGCCCGTCGGAGGTGTCTACGCATGGCGGCGCGACGGCGAGCACCACATGTGGAACCCGGAGACGATCGCGCTCGTCCAGCACGCCGTGCGGGCGCCGATCGCGGATGTCGCGGCGGCGATGGCCGGCGACGCGGACGCCCACGCCGCCGTCCGCGACAGCCCCGCCTACGAGAAGTACCGCGAGTACGCCTCCCAGGTCAACGACCATGCGGCACGTGCCGCGACGCTGCGCGGGCTGCTGCAGATCGCCCCCACGCAGAGCGGTCCTATACCGCTCGAGGAGGTGGAGCCCGCCAGCGAGATCGTGAGGCGGTTCTGCACGGGCGCCATGAGCCTCGGGTCGATCTCGCGCGAGGCGCACGAGACGCTCGCGATCGCGATGAACCGCCTCGGCGGGCGGTCCAACACCGGAGAGGGAGGAGAGGACCCCTCCCGGTTCGTGCCCGACCAGAACGGCGACCGCCGGAGGTCTGCGATCAAGCAGGTCGCCTCCGGGCGCTTCGGCGTGACGATCCACTACCTCGTCAACGCGGACGAGCTGCAGATCAAGATGGCGCAGGGCGCGAAGCCGGGAGAGGGCGGCCAGCTGCCCGGCCACAAGGTCGACTCTTACATCGGCTCGATCAGGCACACCACACCGGGCGTGGGACTCATCTCGCCGCCGCCGCACCACGACATCTACTCGATCGAGGACCTCAAGCAGCTGATCTACGACCTGCGCTGCGCCAACCCCAAGGCGCAGGTGTCGGTGAAGCTGGTGTCCGAGGTGGGGGTCGGGACCGTCGCGGCGGGCGTCTCGAAGGCAAACGCCGACCGGGTGCTGATCGCGGGCCACGACGGCGGCACCGGGGCTTCCCCTCTGTCCTCGATCCAGGCGGCGGGTGTCCCGTGGGAGATCGGCCTGGCCGAGACCCAGCAGACCCTCCTGCTCAACAACCTGCGCTCGCGCATCATCGTGCAGACCGACGGGCAGCTGAAGACGGGCCGCGACGTGGTGATCGCCGCGATGCTCGGCGCGGACGAGATGGGTTTCTCGACCGCCCCGCTGATAGCGACCGGCTGCATCATGATGCGCGCCTGCCACCTGAACACGTGCCCGGTGGGGATCGCAACGCAGGACCCGGAGCTGCGCGCGCGCTTCAGGGGGACGCCCGAGCACGTCGTGAACTTCTTCTTCTTCGTCGCCGAGGAGGTTCGCGAGATCCTCGCCTCGATCGGGCTGCGGACGCTGGACGAAGCAACCGGACGGGTCGACCTGCTCCAGGCAGCCGACGCGATCGAGCACTGGAAGGCGCGCGGGGTCGACCTCACGCACATCCTCACCCACATCGAGCTGCCCGAGTCCACGCCGCGCAGGCGGGTGCAGCCGCCGCCGGCCGTCCTGGAGGACGCGCTCGACTGGAGCCTGCTGGACGGTGCGCGCGCCGCGATAGAGCAGGAGCAGCCCGTGCGCATGTCGATGAAGATCCGCAACCGCAACCGCTGCGTCGGCGGCATCCTCTCGAGCCGCATCGCCGAGCTCCACGGGGCCACAGGCCTGCCGGAGGACTCGATCGTCGTCGATTTCGAGGGCTGCGCGGGGCAGAGCTTCGGCGGCTGGCTGGCGCCGGGTGTCACGTTCACTCTCAGCGGCGACGCGAACGACTACGCCGGCAAGGGGCTCTCCGGAGGCATCTTCTCGGTGCGCCCGCGCGAGGGGATGGGCGAGCATTTCATCGCGCAGGAGAACGTCATCGTCGGCAACACCGTGCTGTACGGCGCGACCGCGGGGCGAGCGTTCTTCCGGGGGCTCGCGGGCGAGCGCTTCGCTGTCCGCAACTCCGGGGCGTGGGCTGTCGTGGAGGGCGTCGGCGACCACTGCTGCGAGTACATGACCGGCGGCCGGGTCGTGGTGCTCGGCCCGACCGGAAGGAACTTCGCGGCGGGGATGAGCGGCGGCGTCGCGTACGTGCTCGACGAGGACGGAACCTTCGCCGAGCGGTGCAACATGGGGATGGTGGGTTTCGAAGCGCCGTCCGAGGCTGACGCGATAGAGCTGCGCGCGATGATCGAAGAGCACCGCCAGCGCACCGGTTCGCCCGTCGCGGCCCGTGTGCTCGACAGCTGGGGTGCGCTGCTGGCCGGCGGCGCGTTCGTGAAGGTCATGCCCCATGACTACAAGCGTGTGCTGCGCGAGCTCGCCCAGCAGGAGGCCCGTGCAGCGGGCGCGGCAGGCACCGACGGCGCTGCCGGCGAGCGCTCACTGGACGCGGTCGGCGGGAGCGGCTCCTGATGGGCAAGCTCGGCGGCTTCCTGCAGATAGAGCGTGTCGGCGTCCCGCAGCGGGACCCTGAGGAGCGCGCCCATGACTACAGCGAGTTCCAGCTCACCAGGCCCGTCGCCGAGCTGGCCGCCCAGGGTGCACGGTGCATGGACTGCGGGGTCCCCTTCTGCCACAACGGCTGCCCGCTTGGGAACCTGATCCCCGACTGGAACGACCTCGTCTACCGGGACCGGTTCGCGGACGCCATCGCGCAGCTCCACGCCACCAACAACTTCCCGGAGTTCACAGGCCGCCTGTGCCCCGCGCCGTGCGAGGCCGCGTGCGTGCTCGAGATCCGCGAGGGAGAGGCCGTCACGATCAAACAGATCGAGAACTCGATCATCAACCGGGCGTGGCAGGAGGGCTGGGTGAAGCCGCACCCGCCGCGGCGCGAGAGCGGCCGATCGGTGGCGGTCGTGGGCTCCGGGCCCGCGGGGATGGCGGCGGCGCAGCAGCTGCGCAGGGCAGGCCACAGCGTGACCCTGTTCGAGCGCGACGAGGCGATTGGCGGCCTCGTGCGGTTCGGGGTGCCGGATTTCAAGATCGAGAAGACAGTGGTCCAGCGCCGCGTCGAGCAGCTGATCGCCGAGGGCGTGGACGTGCGGTGCGGCGTGGATGTGGGCACCGACGTCAGCGCGCAGGAGCTCAGAGAGCGCTTTGACGCCGTGGTGCTCGCCACCGGGTCGCGCGTTCCGCGCGACCTTCAGGTCGCGGGCCGCGAGCTCGACGGCGTGCACTTCGCGATGGAGTACCTGTATCAGCGCAATCGCTTCGTCGCACGGGAGCACGGCCCGGCGACAGCGGTTCCCCAACCGCCCGTCGAGCGGGCCATCAGCGCTGCGGGCAAGGACGTCGTCGTGATCGGCGGCGGCGACACGGGCGCGGACTGCGTCGGCAACTCGATTCGCGAGGGCGCCCGCTCGATCGTCCAGCTCGAGCTTCTCGCCGAGCCTCCGGCGCACAGGCCCGACGACCGGACCCCGTGGCCGCAGTGGCCGCTGAAGTATCGCCTCAGCTACGCGATGGAGGAGGCCAGGACGCTGGGTGTCGGAGAGCAGGACTTCTCGGTGACGACGGCAGCCTGCCTCGACGACGGAGGCGGGGCCGTGCGCGCGCTGCAGATCGCGCAGGCCGAGCCCGGCCCGCCGTTCGCTGCGGTGCCGGGCACCGAGCGCGAGCTTCCTGCACAGCTCGTGCTGCTCGCGATGGGCTTCCTGCACCCAGAGCAGGGCCTGCTCGAGCAGATCGGTGTCGAGCGTGACCCGCGCGGCAACGTGAAGGCGCTCAGCCCATACACGACGTCGGTGGACGGGGTGTTCGCGGCGGGGGACGCCCGCCGCGGCCAGTCGCTGATCGTGTGGGCCATCAACGAGGGGCGCCAGTGCGCGCGCATGGTCGACAGGTACCTGGCGGGCGTTGAGGACGCGCAGGAGGAGATCCCGCAGGACGACGGTCTCGCCGGCCACGCGGACGCCGACGAAGGTCCCGAAGGCCCGCCGCAGCAGGCGGGGCCGGGCATCGGCGTCTCCTGACCCGCGCCGGCCCCGCGCCGCGGCGTTTCTTCTAGGCTTGCGAAGAGGGCGACCGTGTCGCCCCGAGACTCAACCCGCCGACCCGAGACCCCGCGACATGCCCACCTTCTGCCGTCACAACCGATTCATCGAGCGCTGCCCGATCTGCAGCAAGACGCTGCCCGGGCACGCACCTGCGTCCGCTCGCCCGGCGCGTGGCAACGCGGGGAGCGCGACCCGCACCAGGAGCACAGCCGAGGGCACGCGCAGACGCCAGTCCCGCGCCGACGGCCTGCGTGTCGTGCGCGAGACACGCGCCGCCGACGACGGATACCGCTCCGAGCTCCTGCCCGGCATACACGCCACGCTGGACGCCGAAAGGCTCGCGGATGAGATCGCGTTCGCGTCGGGGCGCCTGCTCGCCCTGGCCGCCGACCCTCCCGGGTGCTACGCCGTCGTGCGCGAGCTCGCCGCCGAGGACCTCCAGCAGGCCGCATGGACGTGCTTCCTGATCGTTTACCTGTCTCCGCTCGAGGGCGAGGACCCGTTCGCCGGGATCCGGCTGGCGCTCGACGGGGGCGACGTGCCGGACCTCGACGAGGTGCCCCTTGGCCCGCGGACCTCGCACGACCCCGCACGCGGGAGCGAAACGCTCATCGCCTACCGGAACTGGGTGGAGCGCGCCGGCGGCCTGCGTCCCGGCGCGGACGGGGCGCCCGCGACGCTGCCGGCATTCTCCGGCGACCCCACATGGGCCCCGGAGCGGCGCTTCGAGCGGGTGCTGGAGCGCCTTACGCTCCCGGGCTTCGGCCGGGCCGGACGCTACGACCTGCTCGTGACACTCGGCCGCCTGGGCGTATTTGACATGCGGGCGGGGTCGCTCGCCCTCACGGGCTCCGCCACCGCAGCTGATCCCACGGTGCTCGCCGCAAAGCGCGTGTTCGGGATCGGCGACCCGCTGCTGCTGGAGCGGCGAGCGGGCGCTCTCGCCGAGGCCGCCGCAGTCCCGATCGAGTCGCTGGACCTCGCCCTCGCGAACTGGGCTGCCCCTGAGCGCGCGACCCTCGGGTTCCCGCCGCAGAGCACCGACGACGGCGCCCTCGAGCGCACCGCCGGCGCGCTCGGGCTCTGATCGCTCCAGCCGCTGCGCTCCCACGCACGGCCTCCCCGGACCGTGGCGGCCGTGTCCAAAGATGCCGTCCACACGGGGGCCTACAGTCCGTGCTGTCAGTTGTCCCTAACCCTTCGGGAGACGCCGATGCCCCTCTGCTTCATCGAGCCCCAGGACGCCATACGCGTGATCGCCGAGTCGGTTGGCCGTGAGGCCCGCCGCCAGCTCGTCGGCGAGGTCGTGCGCGCATGGGTGGACGACATCCCCGACCAGGAGCTGTCCCTCCACTACGCGAAGGCGATCGCGGACCTCGACGAGGACGACCTGCATCTGCTCGCTGCGTGGCACGCCTCGCTGGAGGTCGGCCAGCCGATCCCGAACACCGAGTTCCTCGTCGGTGTCTTCCCGAGTCTCGGGGAGAACCGGCGTGAGGCGCTGAAGATCGCAGCGGGCTTCCGCGGCGAGGAGGCCTTCCAGGCGGGTGTCGCCGAGGACCAGGCGCTTGACACGGTGCTGCCGAGGCTCACCAGCGAGCGAGCGATCGAACTTGCGAACGAGTGCATCCAGCTCTACATGTGGGACCGCCTGGGCTGCGATAACTAGCGGCCCGCGCACGTCGGGGCGCCGCGGGCATCACGCCTGATGCCGAGCATCGAGCGGGCACGGGCTCTCGCTCTCGCGCTGCCGGGGGCTGAGGAGCAGGACCATCACGGGCGGCCGTCGTTCCGTGTCGCCGGCAGGATCTTCGCGACGCTCTGGGATGAGCGCCACATGAACGTGATGCTCGACGAGCCCGGCATCCTGACCGCGGTGCAGGACTCGCCGGAGATCTGCACGGAGTTCTGGTGGGGCCGGCGGCTGCGCGCCGTGCAGGTGGAGCTGGGGCGCTCCAGCAGCGAGCTCCTCGCGGGGCTTCTCGAGGACGCGTGGGAGCACAAGGCCCCGGCTGCGCTCGTCCGCGGGCGGCGCTGTTAGGAGAGGCCCGCCTCCACGAGCGCTTCGTCGTAGGGGACGTTGAAGTCGACGCGCACGATCAGGCCGTTGCGGATCGTCCAGACCGTCGCGCGCCTGCGGGTCACGACGTCGGCACCGGGCTCGGGGCGGCCGCTGCCGCGGTGGACGACGAGCACGCGCTCGCCGCCGTCGAGCACATCGTCGATCTCGACGCGGTAGCTCTCCCAGGACCTCAGCCACTCGCGCCAGGCGTCGCGCAACCCCTCGATCCCGCCCGGGTAGCTGACGGGCGCCCTCCCTGGGTGGCGCATCGTGCACTGGACCGCCGGGTCATAGAAGCGCTCGACGTGTTCGCGCTGGCGCCGGGCGGCCTCCTCGTCGTTCACGAGCGCCTTGATGTCGACATCCGGCGCGGGTAGCAGGGACCGGACAAGCTCGACGTTCTCTGCCGACATGGCGCCTTCCTCCCAAGTTCGACTGCACACACTCAATCGCGCTCTGTGCTGCGGTGCGTCCCCCTGATGAGAAGCGTAGCCGCTGTTGCCCCCGGAACCATTGACACGTGACCAATAGGTCACATATACTGCCCGCGTGGACGCCGTTTTCAAAGCGCTCGCAGACCCCACCCGAAGGGATCTGCTCGACGCCCTCTTCGAGCGGGATGGTCAGAGCCTCAGCGCGCTGGAGGCCAGGGTGCCCATGACGCGCTTCGGCGTGATGAAGCACCTGAAGGTGCTCGAGGACGCGGGCCTCGTGCTCACGCGCCGGCGCGGGCGCGAGAAGCTGCATTTTCTGAACCCCGTGCCGATCCGGCTCGTCCACGACAGATGGGTGAGCAAGTACTCCGAGCCCTGGGTGTCCCAGCTCAGCGGCCTAAAGAAACGAATCGAGGAGGAGCGGACGATGCAGCGCATGTTCGAGATCTACATCAAGACGACGCCCGAGCGGCTGTGGGAGGCGATAACCGATGATCAGATGCGGCGCGTCTACAGCTTCGGGGTCGGGATGGACACCGACTGGGAGCAGGGGTCCAGGTACGTGGCCCGCTCGCTCGAGGGAGGCGAGATCTCCGAAGGCGAGAACCTCGAGGTCGACCCGCCTCGACGCCTCGTGCAGAGCTACGTCGCCCTGTGGAGCGAGGGGGTGAAGGGCGAGGGGCAGTCGCGGGTGACGTGGGAGATCGAACCCGTCGGCGACTCGTGCCGTCTGACGGTGACGCACGACCAGCTTCGCGAGGGTGCGAGTCCGGAACTGTACGGAGGCTGGCCGATGATCCTCTCGGGCCTGAAGACCCTGATCGAGACGGGCCAGGCCCTGACCACTCCGGGATCGCTGAAATACGGGCAGCTCGCGCCGCCGGCCGTCTGAGCATCTTCCCTGCCGGCGCATTCGCACAGAAAACATGATGGGAGCACGCTCAGGTTTTATAATGTCGGATGCAAGTGTAAATTTCGTATGGGAGGTACCAAGATGGCACTGATCACGTGGGGGCCGAATCGCGAGCTCCACACGATCCAGCAGGACATGAACAGGCTGTTCGGCAGCTTCTTCGACACCGACACCGTCAGGGCTCGAGGCAACGTGCAGCGGCGCTGGATCCCGGCGATGGATCTCGTCGAGGACGGCGATCACTACGTGCTCCGGCTCGACATCCCCGGGGTCGCCCAGGATGACGTCAAGGTCGAGCTCGTCGAGAACGTGCTCACGATCTCCGGCGAGCGCCGGTCCGAGCACGAGAGCGCGAAGGACGGAAACCGCCGCATCGAGCGCGCGTGGGGGAGCTTCACCCGCTCGCTGACGCTGCCGGAGGGCATCGACGCGAACTCGCTCACGGCGAGCTACGACAAGGGCGTGCTGCAGGTCAGCATCCCCAAGCCCGAGGTTCGCAGGCCACAGCGCGTGACGATCAACGTCGGGGACGCCGCCCCCGCGATAGAGACACCCGAGACGCCGGCCTCCTGACACCCACCGCCGCTGAAGGCGCGGGCCCGCCCCAGGGCGGGCTCAGCGCCCGGCGGTCACCGCGCCGGTGTCCACGTGCCCACCCGCGCCTGGGCCCGTGGAGACCACGGTGCGGTCGCGGCCCGCGCGCTTTGCGCTGTAGAGCGCCGAGTCGGCGCCGAGCAGCAGCCGCTCTATGCTCTCAGGCGCGATCGCGGCGAGGATCCCGGCGCTCATCCGCACGGTCGGCAGTCCCTCGAAGTCGTCGGCTGCGAGCGCCTCGCGAACACGCTCGGCGAAGCTCGCGGCGTCCGAGCTGGTGGAGCGGGGGAGCAGTACGACGAACTCCTCGCCGCCGAAGCGCGCCGTGACGTCGATGTCGCGTGAGTGATCGCGCAGCAGGTCGCCGATCCGGGCGAGGACCCGGTCCCCGATCTCGTGGCCCCACTCGTCGTTGACGCGCTTGAAGTAGTCGATGTCGAAGACCACGACGGCGATCGAGTTCTGCTCGCGCCTGGCGTGCGCGAGCTCGAGTCGTGCGCGTTCATCGAAGCCCCTCCTGTTGAGCAGGCCCGTCAGCGCGTCGGTCCTCGCTTCTTCGCCGAGCTTCGTCAGAAGCAGATCATTGTGGTGCACGAGGGTGAGGATGACCACGGCAACGACCGAGACCGACACCATCACGTCGACCCACCGTCCGGGGTAGCTGCTCGACGGCGGCAGGGCGAGCAGCGTGAGCGCATGCGCGACGCCGATGAACGCGACGATCGAGAACGCGCCGCGGCGCCCGAAGAAGAAGGTCGTCCACAGCACGGGCCACATGTAGAGCACCGCGCCGTCGCCGGCGCCGGGGGTCGCAGCCAGGGCGACCGCGATGAGCAGCACGCCCAGGGCTCCGAGCGGTGCGAGCGCCCAGCGAGGCAGGCGCGGGCCGAACGCCACGAGGACGCCGGTGAGCAGGATGGAGACGACGACCGGCGCGAGCGCGAAGCTCGGGTCTCCGGGCAGGAACCCCTCGATGGCGCCGTCGAGCCCGGCGCCGCCATACATGGCGGCGGCCGTGTAGGCCATCAGCCGTTTGTTCATGCGCAGCTTGTCCAATGATGGACTCACGGCTGTAGATATCGGCTCCTTCGCCCTTGAGCAAAAGAGCGGGGCGCTCTATTTCGGCGGCGATCCGGGCGTGCCGGCGCGCGTCAGCCGACGGGCGGGGGGCCGCTGGACCTCGGCACACGCGGGGCGTACCGGTGGTGCAGCATCAGAACGTTGCCGTCGGGGTCGGTGAAAAGCGCCATGTGGCAGACGCCGGTGTCGATCGTGTCGCCGAGGAAGCCGACGCCCCGCTCCTGCAGCGTGGCGCGCGCATCCGCCACGTCGTCGACGTGCAGGGCTATGGCGTTGGGGTTCGTGTGATGCTCCAACCCGGAGGCCTCGAAGTCCATGACGCTGAGCGTCACGTTCGCCGTCTCGAACTCCGCGTAGTGGCGCTCGGGAATGTGCACGGAGTTCTCCAGTCCCAGGGTCGACCCGTAGAACTCGACCGCCGCATCGAGGTCGTGGGTCGGGATCGAGACGAAGTCGACGCCGCCGATGAGGGTGAGGGACGATCGCATGCCGTTCTGCCTCCTTGTGTGTTCCGTGGCCGGTTTGCCGACGTCAGGCGCAGTATCGCCGAGGCGGAGCCCACGGCGGGCGGACGTCCCCCGCTTCAGGGTTCCGCGTGGGATGCGCGGTGGATCAGCCCGGGAACCTGGCTCCTGGAAAGCGCGAAGTACACCGCCACGAGGGCGTCGACGGCGAACGAGGCGGTGGCGCTGAAAGGGGCGAGCGCGACCGCGACGAGGTAGATCCCGCCCCCCGCCAGGGCCCGCCTTGCGCCCGCGGGAAAAGCTGCGCGTGCGGGCTGCGCCACCATCTCGGGGTGATCGGCGAGGTAGCGCCAGCCGGTCCAGAACGACAGGCCCATGAACAGCATCGTGCCCGCGTAGAGGGCGGCGGCGGTGCCCGCCTGCGAACCGCTTTCGGCATACTGCGCCGCCAGCGCGGTCGGCCACGGGATGATCGATATGAACAGCAGGAACAGCAGCGTGCGCTCAAGGAACCGCCTGTTGACCTCCGTGACGGCGCTCATCATCCCGGTGTGCTCGATCCACAGCAGCCCGACGGTCACGAACGACACGAGGTACGCCGCGTAGCTGGGCCACGAGGCCGCGAGATCATGCGCGAGGTTGGTGGAGCCCTGCGGCCTGGGCAGGTCGAGCACCAGCAGCGTCATTGCTATGGCAAAGACGCCGTCGGTGAGCGCGTGGAGCCGGCCCGGACCCATGCAGGAGCGGTTCAAGGCCCCGAACACGAATCCTGCACGGACAGGCCTACGGCAGCTGCTCGCGCTTGTAGAGCTCGCTGAGGTGCTGCGTGGGGGCGTCGCCCCTGACACGGACCTCGTCGAGCCTCGCTCGCTCGGCCGCGGTCACCTGCGTCTGCAGCCCCAGGTGTCTGATGATCGTGGCCACCGCGGTCTGGATCTCGCGGACCCTGTCCTCGAGCCGGGTGACGGACTCCTCCGTGCTCATGTTCTCCTCTGCGCTCATGTTCTCCTCCGTTCGCTCATCGTCACCGCAGCGGACCAGCGCTCAGCCGGCCACCGCGTCGAACCCGGTCGTGGCGTGGCCCTCGAGGGCGTCGACCGTCTCCCATATGGCGCCGACCACGGTCCGCTCGCTGTTGCGGTTGAAGAGCGGGCCGAGGCCGTCGGTCAAGAGACGCTGGGCGAGGATGACCCCCGCCGGCTCCACGGGCTGAGGGGACTCGAGCCGCTGGGCGAGTCCGAGGATCGCCTGGCGTGCCGGCCTGACAGCTGACGGCTCGATCACGACTGCCGTGATCAGCGGCCGGGGCCCGACGCGCTCGACGTACTCGACGATCCCGCGAAGCTGGCGGGCGGCCCGTCGCCGGGTCCGGGGGTCGGTGAGCTGGCGCGTGCGTAGCGCGAGCGCTGAATCCACGTCGACCGGTGCGCCGGCGAGTATGGCGGCGTCGAGCTTGCCGCGCGTCAGCCGTACGCGCCAGCGGAGCGCAAGCGACTCACCGCTCGCTGCGGCGGCGGTCTCTGCCCAGGCGGCGTCCACTCGGCGCCGGCTGCCCATGAAGCTCTGGTGGGTATCTCTCTGGATTGACATCGCAATCACCTCCGGGTCATCTGCGGTTGAGGCTGACCCGAGTGTTGCGCGCTCGCCGTTACGCCTTCATGACGATTCAGAGGACCCCTATAACGATTGCGTGAAGGTCCGGGCAGGCGCCCGCCGCAGCAGGCTCAGGCGGGCTTGCCGGCGAGCCACGCCAGCAGGCCGGGCCGCGAGAAGCGCCATTGGCCGCCGATGAGGCGACCGGGAAGCTCCCCGTCCTGAGCCGCCTTGAGCACAGCCTGCTCGTCGAGCTTGAGCAGCGCCGCGGCCTCTCCAGCGGTCATGACCTCGTCCCCGATCTCCTGGATCGACGCGCGGCCCACGACCAGGCCTTCGTCGGTGAGGTGCTCGCGAACCGCTTCGCTGACGAGCCGGCGCTTGCTCTTTCCGGACGCGGCGACGGCCTCGTCCAGATGCCTGGCGTCGGCGCTGGGAAGCCGGACGAAAAGCGGGGTTGATTCAGAGGACATATAGACCATGATATCAAGTGATATCGCCGAGGCGCGTTCTGCTCCGAGCTAGACTGGCCCTGATGTCCGACCCCGTGGCGACGCTCTCAGAGGAAGACGTGATGGACGCGCTCTCCAACGTCATCGACCCCGAGCTCGGCCTCGACTTCGTCGAGCTCGGCCTGATCTACGGCGTCGAGATCGAGCACGGGGACGTGACCGTGACGTTCACGCTGACGACGCCCGGCTGTCCGATCGGCCCCCAGGTCAACGAACAGATCGCGGAGTTCGTGGGCGAACTGGAAGGCGTCACGAACGTCGAGTCGCAGATGGTGTTCACGCCACCGTGGACGCCCGAGATGATGAGCGAGGACGCGAAGTTCGCACTCGGCTACTGAGCCGAAGCGAGCGCGCAGCGCTCTCGCGCTGGGACGGCGAGCGGTCGTCCGCGCGACAGCCTCCCAGACGCCCACCAGGACGAGGAGCAGACGTCTCGCGCGGCTCTCCCTGAGACGGCAGATCGCTCCACGCCAACCCGTTGCGGTGGGGCCGGTGCCGTGGCCCCGGCCCCACCCCGGCAACCTCAGATCTTCTTGGTTGTGTAGCTCGTTTTCCCGTTGCAGACGGGGCTTTTTGGATAGCTGCTCGTGACAGCCCCTTGCTCTGTGCCACCGGTGCCGAACTTGCCCGTGATTGTCAGCTTGGTGCCAATCTGCCCCTTGAGCGGCCCTTCGGTGATCACGTATCTGCCGCCGCTGGTGAACGTGCCCGACCGAGAGATCGTCGCGTTCGCGAACCTGACTGGAACTGGGGGCCCGCCGCCTCCGCAGTAGAACGGCGTGTTGCTGATCGCCAGTCCCGTCACCTGCTTGCCGTTAGCAGACACCTTGAAGCTGACGAGGTAGGACGTTCGGGGCGCGGAGAGCTGGCCGCTGTACGCAGCCCCCCTAACCGCGTTCGCGGCGAGTGCCGCTCCCGTGAAACCGAGCACGCCCACGGCTACCGCCGCGATCAGTGCACTTTTCGATGTGTACCTTCTGAGCAGCCACATTCAGTCCTCCGATGCTCGTGGTTCCTAGCTTGGGCACATGATGCTTCAAGACGCAGGCCCGCGCGCTCCCCAACGGATCAAGGCTCTGGCGCATCCGGTCACAACCGCCCACAGGGAAGATGCCTGTCGGCCCGAGACCGGCACTCGGGGTAGGTTCTGTCGGTGGAGCGACGGCGTACGCCCACGACGGGCGGCCTGGGCGGCTGAGGGTGATGAGACTTCGCGTGCTCGTGATAGCGGCGGTCGTGGCGCTCTTCGCATGCGCCGCGGGCGTCGGCGCGGCAGGAGCCGCCACGTTTTCGGCGCGCTCACGCCGCCCCCCGCCCGGTACACGGTGATGGCGCCAGGCCGGACCTTCTGGGCTGAGGCACTCGGCGTAGGCGAGCCGCTTCCACCGCCCGCTCCTGGGGTCAGCAGAGTGTCAGCGGCCCCCACGCCACGTCACACCACAACGAACGTCGCGATCGTGGCGATTGCGGCATGAGACGTGGGATTCCCCCGACTCCACGACACTCCACAGCACTCGCCCGGAGGACGCGAAGTTCGCACGCGGCTACTGAGCCACCTCCGGAGGGGTGGCGCAAACGCCGGCAAACGCCGTGTCCTCGCTAATCAGGTGTCAACGGGTCCGTCAGCGCAGCGACCTGAATGCCGCTCGCATCTCCTCAGCGAATAGCTGCGGCTGTTCCCAGGCTGCGAAGTGGCCGCCCCTGTCGAGTTCGTTGAAATGGATCAGGTTGTCGGGGTAGGCCCGTTCCGCCCAACTCCGAGGCGCCTGATAGAGCTCGTCGGGAAACACGCTCATGGCATACGGGATCGAGACGTTCTTGGCTTCGAAGAAGCCGGCCTTGTTCTCCCAGTACAGCCGAGCCGAGGACACGCCCGTGTTCGTCAGCCAGTAGAGCGTGATGTTGTCGAGCAGGTCGTCCAACGTGACGTCTCCCGGGGGGTTGCCCTGAATGACCTGTTCCACGAGTCCTGGCTGTCCTGCACCGTCACCGTGATCGAGGATGAACGACGCCAGGTCGATGGGCGAATCCGCCAACCCGTAGAGCGTTTGGGGGCGCGTCGTCATGATCAGCGCGTAGGCGACGTGCTTCGCATAGAAGTCGCTCAACTGCCGATACGCGCGCGCCTCGTCGTCGGAGAGGCCGGACGGCGGCGGGCTACCGTGTTCGAACCCGTCCGTGAGATCGAGCGGGGCGGTACCGGGCATGTTGGAGTGAATGCCGAGCAGCTCAGGGGCTGCCTGTTCTCCCATCGCCTGCGTGACCGCCGCGCCCCAGTCGCCGCCCTGCGCGACGAACCGTGCGTATCCAAGGCGCTTCATCAGCTCCACCCACGCGCCTGCGGTTCGAGGCGGACCCCACCCAGTCGAGGTGGGCTTGCCCGAGAACCCATAGCCCGGCAGAGAGGGGATGACCACATCGAAGGCGTCCGATGCCTGCCCGCCGTATGCCGTCGGGTCGGTCAGCGGGCCGATGACCTTCAGCTGCTCGATGATCGAGCCGGGCCACCCGTGCGTGATGATCAGCGGCAGGGCACCTTCGTGCTTTGAGCGAACGTGAATGAAATGAACGTCCAGCCCGTCGATCTCGGTGATGAACTGCGGGAGGGCGTTCAGGCGCCGTTGGCACTTGGTCCAGTTGTAGTCCGTCCCCCAATAGCGGGCGAGCTCCTGAATGGTCGCGAGCGGCACGCCCTGCGAATCGTCGGTGACCGTCTCACGCTCGGGCCAGCGCGTGGCCATTATTCGCCTGCGCAGCTCGCTGAGCTCCGCCTCGGGATAGTCCACCTGGAATGGATCGACCGCGGTCCGGTCGCTGCTCCTCTGTTGCCCTACAGCATCATGTTGAGTGGTGCTCGTACTCATCTGGCCGGGCTCCTTTGCCTTGGTGGCGAAGGCCTCGCTCGGCCCGGCAACGCGGCCGGGACAGGAGGCTCTGTGCATGAGCGCAAGACTCCCGAGGTCAGGACGAGCCCTGCCAGCTACGCGGCGCCTCTGCCGCTACGCGCGAAACAGCCCGTGAGGTCGGCGGGAGGCGGCGCCTCCAGGAGCCTGCGCGAGAGATCCGAGCAGAGCGGCCGATAACGGTCCCGTGCCGACGGTACACCTACCCTGCGGGTTTTTACTGGCTGCCGACATCAGCAGCGGCGAAAATTCCCGCAAAGAGCGCGCTTTAGCGGGGCGGGCCGCGAGGACGAAGTCGCTCTCGACGCTGGAGCGCCACCTCTCCATCGCGCCACGGGAGGTCTTGCACGCGAGCAACCCGGCGGGAGTTTTGGGCGGCGGCCGAGGAGACCCGGACGGGGACAGCCAGGGCATCGCGGCGATTACTGCGCCCTAGTGCGGGTCGCAGTCGCACGACCGTCGACCACCGTTGAAGCTGTGAGCTCGGTCGGGTTATATTCGCGGCAATCGCCCAGCCGGACACAGGAGGAGTCACCGATGCCCAAGCCTTTCGAAGGAAGGATCAACGTCGACATCCGGGACTCCGAGCCTGACTGGACCCCGTTCGAGCCGCCAACAGCGCCTGACGGGTCGCCCAACGTGCTGTATGTCGTGCTCGACGATGTGGGCTACTCGGCGATGAGTTGTTACGGCGGTCCGATCGAGACGCCGAACATCGACCGGATCGTTGATGCCGGTGTCCGCTACTCGCAGTTCCACACAACCGCGCTGTGCTCACCTACCCGCTCCTGTCTGTTGACCGGGCGCAACCACACGCGCAACAGCATGGCGTGCATCACCGAGGCGGCGATCGGATTCCCAAACGCGAGCGGGACCGTTCCGCCAGAGAACGGGATGCTGCCCGAGATCCTCGGCGAGGCCGGGTGGAATACCTACATGGTGGGGAAGTGGCATCTGTGCCCTACCGACGAGATGAACCTCGCGTCGACGAGGCGCAACTGGCCGAGCGGCCGCGGCTTCGAGCGCTGGTACGGGTTCCTAGGCGCTGAGACGAACCAGTGGTATCCGGATCTGGTGTACGACAACCACACCGTGGACCCGCCGCGTTCCCCCGAGGAGGGCTACCACCTCACCGAGGACATCACCGACAAGGCGCTGGAGTTCATCCGCGACGCGAAGGCGATCGCGCCGGAAAAGCCGTTCTTCCTCTACTACTCACCCGGCGCCTGCCACGCCCCCCATCACGCCCCGAAGGAGTGGATCGACAAGTTCAAGGGACGCTTCGACTCGGGGTATGAAGCGATCCGCGAGGAGACGCTCGCCAGACAGAAGGAGATGGGGCTGGTTCCGCCGGACACCGAGCTCTCGCCGGTCAACCCGATCGGAACCCCGGAAACCCGCACCGGGCCAGACGGGCAGCCCTACCCTGCGCTTGACTACACGCGCCCGTGGGACTCGCTCGGGGACGAGGAGAAGCGCCTGTTCGCTCGCATGGCCGAGGTCTACGCGGGGTTCCTCGCCCACGCCGACGACCAGCTTGGCCGTGTGCTCGACTACCTCGAACACACGAACCAACTCGAGAACACGCTCGTCGTGGTGGTGTCGGACAACGGTGCCAGCGGCGAGGGAGGCCCGAACGGCTCGGTCAACGAGATGAAGTTCGCGAACGGCATCCCGGACGACCTGAATGAAAACCTCGCCCAGATCGATGAGCTCGGCGGTCCGCTGACCTACAACCACTACCCGACCGGCTGGGCGATGGCCTTCAACACCCCGTTCAAGATGTGGAAGCGCTACGAGTTCAACGGCGGCACCTCGGACCCCTGCATCATCTCGTGGCCGTCAGGCATGAAGGCTCGCGGCGAGGTCCGCGACCAGTACTACCACGCGATCGACCTCGTTCCCACGATCCTCGACACGCTCGGGATCGAGCCGCCTGAGACGATCAAGGGGCACACCCAGAACCACTTCGACGGCGTCAGCATGCGCGACAGCTTCGACGACGCGGCCGCCGAGTCAAAGCGCAGGACCCAGTTCTACGCGATGCTCGGATCGCGGTCGATCTGGCACGAGGGCTGGAAGGCCGTCACGACCCATCCTGCCCTCGCGGGCTGGGGCGACTTCAACGCGGACGAGTGGGAGCTCTACCACACCGATGTCGATCGCGCCGAGAACACGAACCTCGCGGCGGAGCAGCCCGAGAAGGTCAGAGAGATGGTGAACCTCTGGTTCTCCGAGGCGGGTGCGAACGCGGCATTCCCGCTCGACGACCGCTCGGTGATCGAGGTCGCAGCCACACCGCGCCCGCAGGTGAGCCAGCCACGCGACCGCTACGTCTACTTCCCGGGCGATGCCCCGGTCGGCGAGTGGCAGGCCGTGAACACGAAAAACCGGTCGTTCGTCATCGAGGCGCTGGCGGACATCCCCGATACCGGTGCGCACGGCGTGCTCTTCGCGTTCGGAACCCGCTTCGGCGGTCACGCCCTCTACGTCAAGAACGGTCGGCTGCACTACGTCAACAGCTTCGTCGGAGCCGAGGAGCAGATGATCGTGGGCGCGGAGGACATCCCAACCGGCGAGAACCTCATCCTGTCGGCGTCGTTCGAGAAGGAGGGGCAGGAGCCGACCTACGCTCACGGAACGCTCTCGCTCTACCACGGGGAGAAGAAGGTCGCAGAGGGGAAGATCAAGACCCAGCTCGGCTTCTACGCCGTCGCGGGCTCATCGCTCTATGTCGGCAGCCAGCCGGGGGAGCCCGTCACCGACGACTTCCCCGGCGAGTCTCCACACGAGTTCACGGGCGGCAAGCTCAGGTTGGTCTCGGTCAACGTCAGCGGCGAGCCCTTCACCGACCTGGAGCATCACGCCGTGATGCTCCTCAAGCACCAGTGACGCGCAACCGCGCCCTCGCCCGGTGGGAGCCATGCGATGGGTGACCTGCCGTCCTGGAACCACACGCCGGCACGAGAGGCGATTGTGGATTTCGTGGAGCGGACCACGGCACAGGGCGGTCCCGATTATCTCGCGCCCGCTGAGCGAATCGCCGTATTCGACAACGATGGCACGTTGTGGTGCGAGAAGCCGATGCCGATCGAGCTCGGGTTCATCCTCGGTCAACTCACCGCGATGGCCGAGGCTGACGACTCGCTGCGCGACCGTCAGCCCTGGAAGGCCGCCCATGAGCGTGACTTCGCGTGGCTGGGCTCCGTCATCACGAAGCACTACGACGGCGACGATAGCGACGTGAAGGTCCTCATGGGCGGCATCCTGCGCGCATTCGCCGGGATGACCGTGGACGAGTACCAGATCGCGGCGGACGGCTTCCTGCGAGGAGAGAGCCATCCGACGAACGGCCGCCGCTTCCGGGACTGCGGCTACCTGCCCATGATCGAGCTGCTGCACTACCTCGAGGGGAACGGCTTCACCTCGTACATCGCCTCCGGAGGTGACCGCGACTTCATGCGCCCGATCACACAGGAGATCTACGGCATACCCTCCGAGCGGGTGATCGGCAGCTCAAACGCCCTGCGCTACCAGCACGACGACACCGGAGGCAGCCTCGTCTACCTGGCCGAACCCGACGTTTTCGATGACGGCGACACCAAGCCGGTGCGCATCTGGAGCAGGATCGGCCGGCGCCCCGTCGTGGCTGGCGGCAACTCCAACGGCGACATCCCGATGCTCCAATACGCCGGCGGTTCCGCCGGACAAGGGCTGCGCCTGCTGGTGCTCCACGACGATCCAAACCGGGAGTTCGAGTACGTCGCGGGAGCCGAGGAGTCGCTCGAGCGCGCGCGTGAGCAGGGCTGGACCGTCGTCAGCATCAAGAACGACTGGGCCACCGTCTTCGCCGACGGATGTCCGTAGAAGGCTCAAGCCCGCCGGCCTCGCCAGCTCGGTGCTAAACGGGCGCCGCCGCGGACTCGCGTGCGAGCGAGACCAGCGTCGCAAGCTCCTCGGCGATGTTCGCGCCGAACACGTCGAGGTCCGGGAGCGCATCGAAGTCGCCGAGCAACCCGAAGTTCATCTGCCCGTTGTAGGACATGATCGCGATCGCGAGCGCGTGGTTTTCCGGCAGGAAGGCGACGGGGACCACCTGCAGCATCTCGCGCCCAAGGACATACAGCGGGAACTGCGGGCCGGGGACGTTGGTGACGATCAGGTTGAACAGGCGGGTCGAGAAGTTCAGGCGGGAGGCCTGGGCGAGGATCGTCGGCGGCGCGAAGTTCTGCGCGCCCGCTATGACCTCGGCCCCGAGCGCCTGCTTGGACTCCTTCAGGCCAGCCATCGAGCTCGAGACGAAGCGCAGCCGGTGCACGGGGTCGGCGATGTACACCGGGAGCGGCCCGCGCATCACGACGATCCGGTTGCCCCCCTCGGCGTGCTCGCCCTCGGTCCTGACCGACACCGGCACGAGCGCACGCATCTCCAGACCCTCAGTGCGCCTGCCGCGGGAGATCATGAAGGACCGCAGCGCCCCGGCGACGACCGCGAGGACGACGTCGTTGACGGTGCCCCCGAACGCGCCCTTGACCATCTTGAAGTCGTTCAGGTCGTTTGTCACCGCGACGAACCTGCGGTGGGGGCCTATCGGGACGTTCAGCGGCGTCTCCGGTGCAGGGTTCAGCCCAGCCCAGATGATCTCGCCGACACCCTCCGCGGCGTCGCGTGCACGGTTGATCGCCCGCTCGGGGTGGGCCACAGCGTCGAGCGCACCCTCTGCGATCGCGACACCGGTCCGAACGGCGCCGATGAGCCCCGAGGCGATCAGCTGCGCGGAGCTCGGTTCGGGCCGCGGTCGCCACGGGCGTCCCGAGCGCGGCATCGGCGGCGGGTCAGGCGAGAGGTCGAAGAGCACCGTCGCGAGGTCGACCCCCGCAATGCCGTCGATGAGGGCGTGGTGGGTCTTGGTGATGAGGGCGAAGCGGTCCTCCTCAAGGCCCTCGATCAGCCACATCTCCCACAGCGGCTTGGACCGGTCGAGCTGCTGGGAGAAGATCCTCGCGGTCAGGTCCTGCAGCTCCTCCTGGCCGCCCGGCGCGGGCAGCGCCGTGTGGCGGATGTGGTACTCGAGGCTGAAGCTCGGGTCGTCGATCCATACGGGCCGGCCGCTGTCGAGCACCGTGTACGCGAGCTTCTGCCGGTAGCGAGGAACCAGGTGCAGCCGCAACCTGATCTGCTCCAGGAACTCGTCCATCGTCGGCGGGGGGCCCTCGAGGACCGTCACGCCGCCGATGTGCATGTGGGAGTGGTCGCCCTCCTGATGCAGAAACGAGGCGTCAACCGGCGTCAGCCTGTCGAGGTGACTCTGCGGCATTGCCCGTAGCGTACCTTGCCGCCCCCTACAATGACTTGTGTGTCCAACACGGTCGAGAAGCTGCTTCTGGCGGCGCCGCGAGGGTACTGCGCGGGAGTCGACCGGGCGGTCCAGACGGTAGAACAGGCGCTGGAGATCCACGGCGCGCCCGTCTACGTGCGCAAGGAGATCGTCCACAACAAATACGTCGTCGAACAACTGCGCGCGCGTGGCGTCATCTTCGTCGAGGAGCACACCGAGATACCCGAGGGCGCCGTCTGCGTGTTCTCGGCGCACGGGATCGCGCCGTCGGTCCGGCAGGGCGCTGCCGAGCGCGGACTTCAGACGATCGACGCGACCTGTCCGCTCGTCACGAAGGTCCACCGCGAGGCACTGAGGTTCGCCGAGGAGGGCTACACGATCGTGCTCGTCGGCCACGAGGGACACGAGGAGGTCGAAGGCACCATGGGTGAGGCACCGGACCGGATCGTCCTGGTGCAGAGCGTCGCCGACGTGGACGAGATCGAGGTCGAGGACCCGGATCGGGTCGCCTACGTGACGCAGACGACCCTCGCTGTGGGCGAAACGAGCGAGATCCTCGCGCGCCTTCGCGAGCGCTTCCCGAGCGCGGTCGGACCGCGGACCGACGACATCTGTTACGCGACCACCAACCGCCAGACGGCCGTCAAGCAGCTGGCGGTGCAATGCGACCTCATGCTCGTGATCGGCTCGCGCAACTCGTCGAACTCCGTCCGCCTGGTGGAGGTCGCGCGCGGGTGCGGGACGGACGCGCACCTGATCGACAACGCCGGCGAGGTGCGCGAGGAGTGGCTCACCGACAGGCGGGTCGTCGGCATCTCCTCGGGAGCCAGCGCCCCGGAGAACCTTGTGGGCGAGCTCGTGGACTTCTTCCGGGCGCGCGGGGTGGACGACATCTCCGAATTCGACGTCGTCCGCGAGGACGTCCGGTTCATGCTCCCCAAGCCGATCCGCGAAGCGGTCAGCGCCGGCGAGGCATCCTGAGCGCCGCGGGCGGGAAGGGATCCGGCGCCCGTGGAGGGCGTCCGGTCACTGCCGGACCACTCCGATGAGCACGCTGATCCTCTCCGACCTCCACCTGGGCAGCATCGTCCGCTCAGATCTGCTGCGCCTGCCCGAGCCTCGCGAGGTGCTCCTTCAGGCTGTCGCCGACGCGGACCGCGTCGTGCTGCTGGGCGACGTCCTGGAGCTCAGGCACGGGCCGGTGCGCGAGGCGATGGAGATCGCGCGGCCCTTCATGTCGGACCTCGGCGCCGCCTGCAGGGGCAAGGAGATCATCATCGTCGCCGGCAACCACGACCACGCCCTCGTCGAACCGTGGCTGGCGGCGCGAGGCCTCGACAGCGACCCGGGGCCGCTCGGGCTCGAGCAGCTGCTCGAGCCCGCGGACGTCTCGCCCGCGATGCAGCGCCTCGCATCGTGGGCCGCGCCCGCACGCGTGCGTGTCGCCTACCCCGGCCTGTGGGTGCGGCCCGACGTATACGCGACGCACGGTCACTACCTCGACTGTCATCTCACCGTGCCCACGCTGGAGCGACTAAGCGTCGCGGCGATGAGCCGGGTCCTCGGCAAACCCGCCGGCACGTTCTCATGCGCGGACGACTACGAGGCACTCGGCTCGCCGGTGTATGCATGGCGCGACGCGGTGGCGAGGGATGCCCGGACAGGGGACGCCCTGAACGGAATCGCGACCGTGAGCGCATGGAACGCACTGAACGGCGGGTCACGCCCTTCGCGGCGCTCGCTGACGGCGAGGCTCAAGCGCAGCGCTCTGGTTGCCGGCTTCCCGCTCGCGGTCGCCGCGCTGAACCGTGCGGGCATCGGTCCACTGAGTGCGAATATCTCCCCGGTCGAGCTGCGCCGCGCCGGCCTGCGTGCGATGGGCGAGGTCGCCGCGAGACTCGAGCTCGGCGACTGCCACGTCGTGTTCGGCCACACGCACCGACCCGGTCCGCTTCCGGGTGACGAACGGTGGGAGTGGTTCGGGCGCTCGGGCGCGAAACTCGTGAACACCGGCAGCTGGACCTACTCAGCCATCTTCCTCACGGCCCGCACCGGCGAGAGCCCCTACTGGCCGGGGTGCTCCGTACTCGTTCCGGAGAGCGGGGACCCCCAGGTTCTGCGCATGCTTCAGGACTTCACACATGAGCAGCTCGCGCCGGGCTTGCGTACGCGCGAGCACGCCCTCACCTGAACGGCTGAAAACCCCGTAAGGGGGAGACCGAAGACCGGATCTTGTGCGAAATACCACAGGCCCTTGACGGGCCTGTATCATTTGGCGCCCCGGGTCGCTGGGTGTGCATTCGACGATCCGGTAATCGGAGCGAGGAAGGACGCTGGCACGATGACCCGGAAGGGGGGTTACGTGGCCACGACGGCCAACAGGATGGAGAATGGGAAGAGCCACGACGCGTGGCGACCAGAGCTGACGCCAGCTCTGGTGACAGGTGCGCGCGCAACGAGGGCTCGCGCTGCCCAAAAGGCCTCCCAGAAGCTGATCGTGCCGCCCGCGAGCGATCGCGTCGCGGTCATTCTCATCGGCGGGCAGTGCCTACTTCGGGAAGCGACAGCCAGCCTGCTCGCGAAAGAGGCGGACCTCGAGGTACTCGGCTCGTTCGAATCGAGCGCCGAGTATCTCGCCGACGGATCGGGGGATACGGCTGCAATCCTCCTGCTCGACTGCGACGAGGAGCCCCAGCACTGGCAGAGCGAGGGAAATGCGCTGGCGGCCGCGAACCCGGCGTGCAGCATCGTCCTGATGTGCAGGGAGTCGCGCGAGGACGTGATCAGGTGGGGCGTCGCCCACCGGGTACGGGGGATTCTCCTGAAGAGCTACAGCAGGGGTGAGATCCGGGACAGCATCACCTATATGGCCACCGGCCGGACGGTGATGCCCGCAGGCTGGCAGAGAGCGGTTGCGCAGAGCGGCCTGAAGGCGCTCGAGCCGAGCCCGCGCCAGCGCCAGATCCTCACCCTGATCGCACAGGGAAGGCGCAACAGGGAGATCGCCGTGGAGCTCGGGCTGAGCCCGAACACGGTCAAGTTTCACATTCGCGAGCTCTACGCACGACTCGGAGTGCGAAACCGGGTGGAGGCGGTGAACCGCCACACGCTGATGACGGAGGGTGAGGACTGAGGCGCCCGCGGCTCTGGAGGGGCACCGTCACATCAAGCGGGAACTCAATCGGAGGCAGTCGGTCGTGTGCAGGACGCACGATCTGCAAGTGATACGTAATATCTAGCAGAGGGTGCTTGGTTAGAGAGAACTTGGGTGAACGCCGCGACCTTGGGCAACGCACAAGGGGGGGCAGCAAGTGGGTCGAAGCGCCAGGAAGGTAAGTAGGGCGGCCGGCGACGAGGACGCCGGACTCGCAGGGGTAGGTCTCTCCCCTGGCGGGGGCGCACGCGCGATCGCCGTCGGGGCGGCAGCCGCCCCGACGCTTCCTTCACCTTTCGACAGCCGTGCCGCGGCGGTTACGATGGCGATCATCGGCGGGTCGAGACTGCTGCGCGACTCTGCCGCCGGACTGTTCGACGCCGATGAAGAGTTGCGGGTAGTCGGGTCACACGCATCCGTAGCGGACTTCCTCGAGACAGGTGCCGCCGTCGCACCTGACGTCATCCTGCTCGACTGCAACGGTGGCGGCCCGGAGAGCTGGGAGCGCGCGATCACGGCGCTGAGAGATCCGTATCCGCACTGCAAGATCCTGATGCTGTGCGCCGAGGCCCGCGACGACGTCATCGGCTGCGCGATCGAGCTGAGGGTCGGTGGGGTGGTGCTGAGGGAGTACACCACCGCTCAGATCCGCGACGCGATCGTCTACGTGGCAACGGGAAGAACCGTCATGCCCGCCGGCTGGCAGCAGATGCTCACGCACGCACGGCCGCTCGCGTTGAGCCCACGCCAGCGCCAGATCCTGTCCCTCATAGCCCAGGGCCGCGGTGACGTCGAGATCGCCGCGGAACTCGAGCTCAGCACGAACACGGTGAAGTTCCACGTGCGCGAGCTGTACATGCGGCTGGGGGTGCGAAACCGCGTCGAGGCGGCAAACGAGCACGCGAAGATGAGCCATGCCTACGACTGAAGCCGGAATCGCCATCGTCGGTGGTCCGGGTCTTGTCTCGGAAGTGCTCTCGCACGTGCTCAGCAACAGCGGGAGTCGCGTCCTCGGCTCGTATCTGGACATCCGCGATCTCGAGGCGGCGATGGATGCCGGCGCAGAAACGCCGCGCGCCGCGGTGGTCGACGCGGAGGACCCATCGGCGGGGCCCGAGGCGGTGTCGGCGCTCAGGCGCTCTCATCCGGAGCTGAAACTGATCCTCCTGTGCGAAACGCTCTCGCCCGCCGTCGTTCACTCGGTCGTGCTCGATTCGGTCGAGGGCGTCGTCATGAAGTCCGACGGCCCGCAGGAAGTCATCCTCGCTCTCCGGCATGTGCTGGACGGCCGAGCCGTGATGCCCGCGGGCTGGTATCAGGCGGCGCTCGGCACGGACACAATCACGCGCAGCCTGAGCGACCGCGAGCGCGAGGTGCTCGAGCTCGCCGCGACGGGGATGAGCAACGCCGAGATCGCCGAGAAGCTCGTCGTGTCGACCAACACAGTCAAGTACCACCTGCGAGAGATCTACTCCAGTCTCGGCGTCCACAACCGCGTCCAGGCGAGCCAGCTGCTCAACCCCGACCTCAACACTCAAGTGGAGGCTGAGGCGGACGGCGCCGAGGACGGCGGCCGGGCCACGGGCTCCGCCGACTCCGGCGATCAAACCTGAACCCACGCCCGCGGCACGGCGGGGTGGGTCCAGCACAAACGGGTGGGCCTGTTACCCACCCGGTTGCCGGATATCGAAACTATCCCTTCTAATTATTGTGGAGGGGGTTGGCCAGACGTATCGTTCCGTTTGCATTACACGTTGGGGGTCGCCCAGAATGGGGGGGTCCTCTGATAGTGCTGTTTCGGGGTTCGCTCGGAGCAGTGACTGCAAACCTAGGAGGAAGTCATGGAGCGACGCAGTCTCTTGGCGGGTCTCACTGTTCTCATCATCAGCGTATTTGCGATGGGCGGAACGGCGCTTGCGCACAAGGCCCCCAAAAAGAAGGCAGCAGCAGAAGAAACGGCGACGTGTGTCGTCGTATCACAGCCCTCGTTCGTCGACCAGGGCGAGTTCAGCCAGGCCGGCAGCGTGGCTGACATCGTCGAAGTGCACTGCAACTCGGTCTACGCCGAGCAGTACGTGAAACTGAGCGCGACCGAGCTCAACAGCCGGTGCAAGGGCGGGATCAGCTGGCAGACAGCAACCGACCCGTACGACTCGGTAGATGGTGCGAGCATCAGCAAAGTCCTGCTCGACGATGCTGGCAACGCGACGGTCGCGGTGTTCGGCGGCCCGAGCTGCGCGAGTGGCGAAAGCCTCATCTCCGCACACCTGGAAGCAGCGCCTTACGAAACGTTCACGACGTCGTTCACGGTGGAGCCGCCTCACGCGACCACACCGGGCGTCACGACGCTTCCGAGCAGCCAGGTCGAGGATGACATCACCAGCAGCGTGGCGACCATCGTCGAGGTTGAGTTCCCGTCCGTCTACGCCGAGAAGTACGTGGACATCAACGCGGAACAGCTCTACGCGCGTTGCCAGAACGACCCGCAGCTGAGCTGGTTCGGTCCGGACGAGTCATCGCTGGGCGCTGGCGAAAGCCAGGAGGTGCAGCTCGACAACAGCGGTAACGCATTCGTCGTGCTGTTCGGCAACTCGTCGTGCGCGAGTGGCAGCAGCCTGGTGGAAGCGAGCCTCGTTTCGGCTCCGTACACCACGTACACGACCGAATTCACGATCGACTCCCCTCAGACGGTTGCATAGCTAAGGGGAACTGACAGACGCATTGTCAGCTGTGCGACTGGGCCCCGGAGTGCAACGGCACTCCGGGGCCCTTCGTGTCTTTACAATGGGGGATCTGAGCAGGAACCAAACCGCGAGTGGGAGGCAGGCACAAGGATGATTTCGCGAATCGTGACGGCGATCAGGCACAACATCGTCGCGTGGCTGGCCCTGTTCGTGGCCCTCACCGGTACGAGCATGGCCGCCTCGCACTACCTGATCACGTCGACCAAGCAGATCAAGCCCAGCGTGCTCAAGGAGCTCCGTGGGCTGAAGGGTGCGACGGGATCCAAGGGCGCGGCCGGATTGGCGGGCGCGCAGGGGAAAGAAGGACCCCAGGGCAAAGAAGGGGTGGCCGGGAAAGAAGGGCCTCAGGGCAAAGAAGGCCCGCAGGGGCCGTCGGGTGGGCTGAAAGGCGAAACCGGGGCGCGGGGGCAGGAAGGCAAAGAAGGCAAAGAAGGCAAGGAAGGCAAGGAAGGCAAAGAAGGCACCGGGGTACACGCCTACGTTCACGTGAATGAAAAAGGCGAACTGGCCTCGACGGGCAACGTGAACGACGCCGGCCTCGTCATCAAGGAAGAAGGGGAAGGCGTGTACTGCCTATCGGGCCTGTCGTTCGAACCGCAGGACGTGGTGGCCTCTGCAGACGCCGACGAATCGTATCTGCCCGTGGTTGCCGCCACGATCGGAAAAAGCCAGAACTCGAATTGCCCGAAAGGGACGCAGATCACAGTTGAAACCGGGGAACCCGAACCGGCCGAATCCGAAGGCAAAAAGGTCGACGAGGAGGTCTACACGGCCCAGGCGTTCTACCTCCAGATCAACTAGGGGGTTGCGTCCGCAAGACGGCAGGTCGCATGGCGATATTCAGTCGGCGGCCTGCCGAGCGGCGGAGACCGGACCTGGACGCCCAGAATGGACGGCGCCCGTCGACTCCTGGGATAGAATTGCCATGAGGGGGCGGGTCGCGGCACGGGTTGGCAACCCGTGTCAGGTGCGGCGGGTAATCAATCGGAGCAGGATGTGAAGGATGGCCAGGCGACCGCGGATGAGACCCATCCTTGAGTTCGTCCCTCGGGGCACGGAGAGCCGGAGAGAGCGCGCCAGTGAGGTTGTGCGCGGGGTCCTCCTCGTGGTGGCGATGAGCTGGGCGCTCGTCGCAGCGCCCACGCCACAGGCTGCGAGCGCCCGCTGGACGAGAGTCTCCGCGGCTCCGTCGGCGACCCAGCCGTACCTGGCCTGCCCTCGCAGGGGACACCGCCCCCGCTGTGCGCTCATCGAAGACCCGGTCCGCGGCACAATCAGCAGCGGGCCGGTTCGTGCCGGTGCGATCACGACGGGCCCAGAGCTGGAGGTCAGCCCGGCCCTATACGGAAACGGCGTGGAAGGTGGCTATTCGCCGGAAAACCTGCGCGACGCATACAAATTGCCGTCGTTATCGGCGGGGACCGGCCAGACGGTGGCTGTCGTCGACGCCTTCGACGATCCGGATGCCGAATCGGACCTGAAGGCCTACCGTGCGCACTACAAGCTCTCGGAATGCACCGCCACAGGCGGGTGTTTTCGGAAGGTCAATCAGGCGGGCGGAACGTCGAGCTATCCGCCTGCCAACGTCGACTGGGCACGTGAGATCTCACTGGATCTCGACATGGTGTCCGCGATCTGCCCGAACTGCAAGATCCTGCTCGTCGAGGCCAACAGCGAATCCAGCGCCGATCTCGCTGACTCCGAGGACGAGGCGGCATCTCTCCACGCCACTGAGATCAGCAACAGCTTCGTCGGCCCCACGCCGTCCGAACCGCCCGAAGACGCTGATGCCTACGATCACCCCGGGATACCGATAACCGCATCCGGCGGGGATGAAGGCTACGGAGTTGAGTCCCCTGCATCCAACCCGCATGTCATAGCGGTAGGTGGCACCACCCTGGTGCCCACATCAAAATCTCGCGGTTGGACGGAAACAGTGTGGGACGACGTCGTGGAAGGCCATGCCGCAGGAACCGGAAGTGGATGCAGCAAAGAACCGAAGCCCGCCTGGCAGACGGACACCGGATGCGCCTACCGAACGACGAACGACGTAGCTGCTGTAGCCGATCCGAACACGCCGGTCTCCATCTACGACAGCTACGAACAGCCAACCCCGTGGCGCCTGATCGGCGGAACCAGCGTCGGCGCCCCCATAGTCGCAGGCGCCATGGCGCTCGCAAATCCATACACGAGGTCTTTCGAAGGGGCGCAGGCCCTCTACCTCGAGATCACGGCTGGCGGGCCCGGACTGCTGAACGACATCGTGTCGGGAAGCAACGGCGGCTGCAAAACCTATCTCTGCGAAGCCCGCGTGGGTTATGACGGGCCGAGCGGGCTCGGCAGCCTCGACGGACCCCCGGAAGTGCTGCCACCGACGGCCGTCACCGAAGGCGCCACCAAGATCGCCCAGGCCGAAGCCACCCTGAATGCCACGGTCGACCCCCACGGCGTCGAAGTGGACGCCTGCAACTTTGAATATGGCCCAACAAACTCGTATGGGTTGACGATCCCGTGTGCACCGCAGCCGGCAACCGGGCTCAGCCCCGTCCCCGTATCGGCTTCGCTCAGCGGGCTCACCGGTGGCACCGTCTACCACTTCCGGGTGACCGTGCAGTACCACGACGGGGCGTCCAGCGGCGGCGATCAGACCCTGACCACGCCGGCGTCCCCGCCCCCTGCGCCCCCGACCGTCTCCACACTTGCGGCTTCTGAAGTCACGGAGAGTTCCGCGACCCTCAACGGGACCGTGAACCCCAACGGCAACCTGATCGGCAACTGCGAATTCGAATACGGCCCTACTGAGTCATACGGATCCTTCGTGTCCTGCGCCCAGGCACCGGGAGCGGGCAACGCGCCAGTCCTGGTGTCCGCTTCGATCACCGGTCTCACTGCGGGCGCCAGCTACCACTACAGGATCGCCGCATCCAACACCGGGGGGACGACCGAAGGAAGCGATGAGACGCTCGACGTCCTGGCCTCGAAGAACCCGGTCGAAGAAGTCTCGCCTGGTGGACCTCCCTCCACGGTCATTCCACCTTCCGAAACTGCCGGGCCGAGCACGCCGCCAGCCGAAGAAAGGGCACGCGCGTCGGATCCGGTGCTTCTCGGCACGAGCATCACGGCAAACGCTTCCGGCACGGTGGTCCTGACCGTCCGCTGCACGACCGGCAAGGCTGCCTGCGCCGGCACCATCACGCTCCGCACCCTCAACGCGGTCAGCGCAGTGACCAGCGGGCACAGGGCGACCAAGCGGATCCTCGTCCTCGCGTCAGGTACGTTCAGCGTCGCAAGCGGGCGGCTCGCAAAGATCCGGCTGCGGCTCTCCGCAGCGGCGCGCGGCCTGCTCCTGCATTCGCGCTCTCTGCGCGCACGCGCCACGCTCGTGCCCCAGCCGGCCGGCGTCCCGCCGCACGAGACGATCATCACCCTGCGCGCTTCGGCTGCTACGACGCACTGACGCCGACGGCAGTGCCGTCGCGCCCCCTGACGCGATTCCGCTTGACGGGACGCGTTGGTCCTCAGCGCGTCAGCACGAAGGACTTGATCCAGGTCGCCGACGCCCCGCCGGACGCGGCGAACACAGCCTTCGTCGTCAGGGTGATGCGTTTGCTCTTCTTGAGCAGAGCGCGCCCCGCTCTCGTCAGGCGCAGTTCCACGGTCTTCAGCGTCGCGCCGCTGAAGGTCGCGGTGGTCGTCGCGACAAGTAGCGGAACGGGTTTGCTTTTTGCCGACGAGACGTGAGCTCCCTTCGGGACCTCATACCAGTACAGCTTGAGTGTCCCCGACGCCGGGGCGGTGAAGTGGAACCAGGTTGCGCCGCTCTTCAGAAGCGACCCGATCTTCGCACCGCGCTGCACGCTCGTAAGCTGCGTGCCCACGCGCGTGAGGATTTCCGCGACGGTCAGCGGCTTCGGCGTAACGACCGGCGGTGTCACAGGGGGTTTGGTTTCCGGTTTGGGCGCCGCGGCTGGGATGGTGATGCTGTTGATGCTTGCCGCTGTGCCGCTGCCTTCTGGATTGGTCGCTGTGACGACGCACGAGAATGAGTGGCCCTGGTCGGCGAGTTCGACCTTGTAGCCTTCGCTTGGGCCCGAGGCGATGACTGAGCCGTCGCGGAGCCACTCATATGAGAATGCCGGCGCGGGCTTGGCTTCCCATGCGCCTCGTGAGCAGGTGAGTGTTTCTCCGACGACGGGTGCTCCGAGCACTTCTACGGGTGCCCCTCCTTCTTCGTGGGTGGGCGGACCCGTGTGGACCCGGACTGCTTTGCTGTAGACGGAGTCGACGCCGGCGCTGTTGGTACCCGTGACCTCGCACGAGATCGACCTTCCCTCGTCGTTACGCGTGATCTCGTATTCGGGGCGCGTTGCGGAGGAGATAGAGACGCCTTCGAGCAGCCACTGGTAGGTGAGGAGGGGCGCGGGTTCCCCGGTCCATGTGCCGGCCTCGCAGGTCAGGGCTTCGCCTGCCTTCAGTTCCCCCGTAATTACGGGGGACGGCCCGTGGGGGCCTTTGCCGGGTATCACGATGGCGGCCGAGGCTTCGCCGTTTGGAAGTTCGCCGTTGCTGGCGGTCACCTTGCAGGTCAGGGTGTTGCCGCGATCTTCGCCAACGACGGCGTACGAGTCCGTTGATCCAACGGTCGTCCCATTCAGCACCCACTGGTAGGCGAAGGTCGGGGTGGGCGCCGCTTCCCAGGTGCCCGATACGCACGTCAGCGTTTCCCCGACCACCGGGTTGCCGCGCACTTCCGGTGGCGAGAGGAGTTTCGGCGCCAGACCCTTGACGGCCCTCTGCGCGCTTTCGAGCGGGACGCTGCCTTCGCTGTTGGACGCGGTCACCAGACAGGAGAGTTTGCCGCCCTCGTCCGCTGCTTCGATCTGGAACGCTTTTTCGGTCGCGCCGGCGATGTTCGCCTTGTTCAGGCGCCATTGGTACGTGAATTCTGGTTCCCCGCTCCACGTCCCGGGGTTGCATGTCGCGGTTTCGCCCGCCACGAGCGTCCCCACCACTTCGGGCGGGGTTTTGTCGACCGGTTTCCCGCTGCCCCCGTTCATCGGGACCCTCACTTCCGGGCTCGAGACCGTCTGCGTGCCTTCGGTGTTGGTCCCCGTGACCTCGCAGGAGATCTTCAGGCCACGGTCTGCAGTGGGAATGAGGTAGGTGGGATGCGTAGCTTCGGCGATCGCGATGTCTTCCTCGAGCCACAGGTAGGTGTAGGTGGGGGTGGGCTTTCCGGTCCAGGCGCCCTTTTCGCAGGTCACGGTGTTGCCGGCGGCGACGGTCCCGGCGATGTGGGGCGCTTCGGTGTTGTGCGGCTTTTCGCCAGGCACCTTGACCTTGTTGCTGCTTTCCACGGTCACAGGGCTACCCTGCCCGTTTTCGGCGGTCACCTTGCAGGAGAGGTAGTGCGTCTCATCTTCGGCGACGACCGTGTAGATGCTCGCGGTCGCCGACGAGATCGCGACGCCTTCGCGGAGCCACTGGTACTTGAACGTCGGCGCAGGGCTACCGTTCCATTTGCCCGGCGAGCACGTCAGCGATTCTCCGACAGCTGGCGATTCCGAACCGAGAACCAGGGGCTTTTCGGTGTTTTCGAGTTTGGTCCCCGAAACCGAAACGCTGTTTTCGCTTATGGCCGTCGCGAAGCCAGCGCTATTGGTGCCCGTGACCTTGCACGAGATCGAGTGCCCGCCGTCTTCGCTCACCAGCGTGTACGAGCTCGACGTGGCGTTCGGGATGGCCGATTCGTCGCGGAACCACTGGTAGGTGAAGGTCGGCGGGGGATTCCCGCTCCACGTCCCCTGAGAGCACGTCAGCGGCGTACCCACCGACCCACTCGTAGGCGTGATTTTCGGGAGCGTTTCAGGTCGCGGCGGCGACCCGTGTTCGCCAGGGATCAGGAGACTGTTCGAGCTTTCCGCGACTTCTTCGTTTTCTTCGCCCGGACCGCTTTTCGCGATCGTGATACACGTGATGTAGTAGCCCTTGTCCGCATTCGAGACAATGTACGTGCCGCCTTCCTCGACTTCCTGCCCTTCCCTCAGCCACACGTATGTGAACGTGGCGTTCCCGGTCCAGCTCCCAGGGTGGCACACCAAGATTTCGCCCACCAGCGGGGCCCCCGAAACTTCCGGCGCGATGGTGTTTATAGGAGGCGACGCCGCAGCACTGCCGGCCAACGGGCCAGCCAGCACGCACGCAAGACACGCAAGGGCGGCCACCATCCAGCGTGTGCGCTGCGCTCCACCTCGAATAGACCTGCAAAGTGCCGACAAAACCCCTCCATGAATCGTCGTCGCGTCCCCCACCTCGAGCAGAGGGCAGCCGAACGTACCGCTTGCACACCGGGGTGTCAAGAAAGCAACGGTGAGATGCAGGGGCGCCCAGTGGCGCCTTGATGACACGAACCCTGTGGCGAGGTGCTTGACCTTGCTGCAATCCCTGCATCCATGCGGCGTAGGCGGGATCGCACCCGATCGCCGTCGCTTGACTTCGCTTGACACCCTTGATAATTTTCCGCAAGGAGCGACTTCAGTGTGCAAGAGGGAGCTCCGCGCGCATAGCGCTCCTTTCGCCTAGTCAGTTGGGGGGAAGTCATGGAGAGACGCGGCCTTTTGGCCGCCCTCATTGTCTTGCTCGTCAGTTCATTTGTTCTGACGGGAACCGCGATGGCGCACGAGAGTTCAGTGAGGGTGAAGCCGGCCGCTGAAGAAGCAGGAGCGGGCGAATGCTCGGTGCGCACACTTCCCTCCTTTGTGGACCAGGGCGAGTTCGGTGAAGCAGGCAGCATCGCGGACGTTGTGCAGGTCTCGTGCGAACCGGTCTTTGCTGGGCAGATGGTCAAAATCAGCTCGGAGGAGCTGTACGACCGGTGCGGTGGGCATCTGACCTGGTCGGCGCCATACCCGTATGACCCGGCGTCCGGAGCGAGCTTCAGCACGCAGCTTGATGACGCAGGCAATGCGACGGCGGTGCTGTGGGCCGGTCCGTCCTGCGCGTCGGGGGAAAGTCTCATCTCGGTCCACCTGGTGGAAGCTCCGTACACGACCTCCACGACCAGCTTCATGGTGCTGCCTCCAGCCGGGTCGCCACCGGGCGTCACGGCCACGCCGGCCGGGGAGATCGAGAATGCGACCTACGGAAGCGTTGGAACCATCGTGCAGGTGGAGTTCCCGACCGTAGACGCCGAGCACCGAGTCGACATCAACGCAGAACAGCTCTACGCCCGCTGTCTTGTTGCGCCGCACCTCATCTGGGTCGGGGCAGACGCGAAAGTGCTCGGTGAGGGGGAAACCGTCGAAGTCAAGCTCGATAACGACGGCAATGCCTTCGTGGTGCTTCTCGGAGCGGCGTCGTGCGCGAGCGGCGACAGCGAAATCGAAGCTAGCCTGGTCGAAGCGCCGTATACGACCTACACCACGAACTTCACGATCATCCCTCCGCAGGCGATGGAAAAACCGGCGTTCGCGATTGAAAAGCTCCAGGAGATCCAGGGCGGCGCAGGCTACGTCACCGGGCCGCTGAATGGAAAGCTCGGGCAGGCCGTGGACTACGAGATCGTCGTCAGAAACACCGGGCCTGTCGCCGAGACATTCGCCGAATTCCACGACGCCCACTGTGATCCCGGCACCATCGCCGGAGGTCCAGGCTCGAGCCCGGTGGCGCCCGGTGAAGCGACCACGTACACGTGTAGCCACGTCCTGACCAGCGTCGGAAGCTACGTGAACGAAGCGACGGTCACTGGGAGCTCCGCGGACGGCACACGCGTCACGCACACCTCCAACCAGGTTGTCGTCGACGTGGCCTCTGAACCCGGGTTCACGATCGAAAAGCTCCAGGAGATCAGCGGTGTCGGCACGGCGTTCACGTCGTCCCCGCTCACGGGAAAGCTGGGCCAGACGGTCGACTACGAGATCCTTGTGACGAACACCGGCAACGAGGCCCTGACGTTGTCCGGCTTCACCGACGCGCACTGCGACACGGGCACGATCGCGGGCGGCCCGGGCGAAACACCGCTGCAGCCCGGTGCGTCCACGACCTTCACGTGTAGTCACGTCCTGGACAGCGTCGGCGCGTACGTCAACGAAGCCACCGTCACCGGCACGCCGCAGGGCGAACCGCCGATCATCCACACCTCGAAGCCGGTTGAAGTCAACGTCCCGCCGGGCGGGGCCTACTTCACGATCCAGAAGCTCCAGGAGATCGCTGGGAGCACAGGCGGCTTCACGACCTCGTCGGTGACCGGCGTACTCGGCCAGACCGTCGACTACGAGATCATCGTGACCAACGCCGGCGATGTAGCCCTGACGTTCTCAGGTTTCAGCGACGCGCACTGCGACGCCGGAACGATCGCGGGAGGACCTGGGGCTACACCCCTGCAGCCTGGAGAATCCACGACCTACACCTGCAGCCACGTGCTGAACAGCGTCGGCAGCTACGTCAACGAAGCCACCGTCACCGGCACGCCGCCTGGCGAAGCGCCAATCACGCAGACCTCGAACGCCGTTGCGGCCGTCGTGCCTGCTCAGGCCGCAGCGCCGATCATCACGACGACAACTCATGGCCCGACCGGGGAATCCGGCGTGGCGCCCTTCTGCGCAATCAACGAGCCGGCGACCGTGCTCCGAGGAGCGACGGGGCCCAAGCGAGCGGCGTTCTCGGTGCAGATCCGCTCAGTCGGGATCAAGCAGATCACCTTCTACCTGGACGGCCGCAAGCTCAAGACCCTGAAGTCGTCTCAGGCGAGGGGCGGCAAGTTCACGGTCGAGATCAATCCCGCCAAGCTCTCCTACGGGGCGCACAAGGTCACGGCGAAGACTGTCATGAGCGACTCCAGTTGCGAACCGCTCGCGCGTGCGAGCGTTTTCGTCCGCCCGCACGCGGCGCGCGTAAAGCCCAAGTTCACCGGCTGAGAGCTCCTCCCGCTCAGACGATTTCGATCGGCGAGCCCACCTGGATCAGCTGCCACAGGCGGGTGATATCGGCGTTTCTCAACCTGACGCATCCGTGGGAGGGGTGGCCGGGGACGAACTGGGGTTCGTCGGTG